>Ga0209483_1000559_pt1 | contig 31679 bp, 16 predicted proteins | sample NGEPerA_FD_184508 | JGI IMG/M metagenome (GOLD analysis project Ga0209483, IMG submission 184508) | Arctic peat soil microbial communities from the Barrow Environmental Observatory site, Barrow, Alaska, USA - NGEE PermafrostL2-A... | ecosystem: Environmental > Terrestrial > Soil > Wetlands >... | reverse complement strand
GGCGGCCGGACGAGAGGATGAGCGGGAATTGCTTGGCGATGCCCTTATCGACCGCGGCTTTCTGCACCGAGAAGCCGATGTTCGGCAGCCGGAACTGCTTGGCATCGGGCAACGTCGGATACTTCGACACGAGATCGACGCGCGGCGTGTAGATCGGCTCGCGATGCACCGGGATCGGATCCGGCAGGCCGAACGCGTTCATCCGCGCCTTGGCGTTTCCGTAAGGCACGCAGCCATGTTTCATGGCGACGCGCTGCACGCCGCCAGACAGGTCGAGCGACCACGACACCGCGTCGGGATTGGCCGGATTGACCTTGTTGATCACCGCCAGCTCGGCTTCGGTCAGGTCGGTATCCCAGCCGAGCTTTTTCAGCACGCCGACAGTGAACTCGGGATAGCCGTCCTTGATCTCGGAGTCCTTCGAGTAGGAGCCCTCGGCTAACATGTTGACCTTGTGGGTCGTCCCGTCCGGCAACTTTTCTTCGCGTTCGACGCCGAAGCGGGCGCGGAAACATCCGCCGCCGTCCATGACGGCGAGGTTGGTGTTGTATAGCAGCGGCGTGCCCGGATGCCTGACTTCGGGCGATCCCCAGCACGGCCACGGCAGCCCGTAGTAATCGCCCTTGTTCGGGCCGGTCGTCGCGCGCTGCGTGAGCATGTCGAAATCGGCCTGGTGGGCCATATGCGACTTGATGCGCTCGGGGGACTGTCCGCAATAGCCGGTCGACCAGCTGCCACGGTTCATTTCGCGCAAAATATCCTCAGCTTCCGGCAGATTGTTCTCGACCTTGATGTTCCTGAACATCTCCTTCTCGAAGCCGCAGGCTTTGGCGGTCAGGTACATGACCTCCAGATCATCCTTCGATTCGAATATCGGCTTGACGATCTGCTCGCCCCACTGCATGGCGCGGTTCGACGCCACGCGCGAGCCTTTGCATTCGAACTGGGTCGCGACCGGAAGCAGATACATGTCCTCCTTGCGCCCGGCTTTGACGGCCAGCGAGGCCCAAGTGGTCGGATGCGGATCGGCGACCACAAGGAGCTCAAGCGCCTTCAGGCCCTTCAGCGATTCCGGAATGCGGGTGATGCTGTTGCTGGCATGGCCCTGCACAAACATCGCCTTGACGTTGTCTTTCTGATCGACCTGATCCTTTGGCAGAATCGTCGCGTCGAACCAGCGCGTCAGCGGGATGCCCGACGTCTCCATCATCTTCTTGCTGTCGAAGCGTCCGAGCAGGAAGTTGTAGTCAACTTCCCAAACGCGCGACCAATGCTTCCAGGCGCCTTCGGCGAGGCCGTAGTAGAACGGCAGCGTCACTATATCGAGGCCGACGTCGGTGGCCCCCTGCACGTTGTCGTGCCCACGGAAGATGTTGGCGCCGGTGCCTGGAGCGCCGACATTGCCGGTCAACAACAGCAGCATGCAACTGGCGCGCACATTGGCGGTGCCGACCGTGTGCTGGGTCTGGCCCATGCACCAGATCAGCGTCGAAGGCCTTTGCTTCGCAAACATCTCGGCGACGCGCTTGAGTTGCTCGCCGGGAACGCCCGATACGCGCTCGACCTCCTCCGGCGTCCACCTCTCCATTTCCTTGCGCGCATCCTCAAAGCCGTAGACGCGCTGCCTGATAAACTCCTTGTCTTCCCAGCCGTTCTTGATGATGTGATACATCATCCCGTAGAGCACCGGAATATCGGTGCCGGGCCGGATCCGCACATATTCGTTGGCATGCGCCGCCGTGCGGGTCAGCCGCGGATCGATGACGATGACGTTGGCCTTTTGCAGTTCGGCGCCTTCGAGCAGGTGCTGCAACGACACCGGATGGGCTTCGGCCGGATTGCCGCCCATGATGATCTGGGTCTTCGAATTGCGGATGTCGGTGTAGCTGTTGGTCATCGCGCCATAGCCCCAGGTATTGGCTACGCCGGTGACGGTGGTCGAATGGCAGATGCGCGCCTGGTGGTCGGTATTGTTGGTCCCCCAGAACGCACCAAGCTTGCGGAACAGGTAGGAGCCTTCGTCGGTCATCTTGGCCGAGCCGAGCCAATAGACCGAGTCGCTGCCGGATTTCTGGCGGATCGCGGCGAGCTTGTCGCCGATTTCTTTCATCGCTACGTCCCATGAAACGCGCTTCCACTGACCGTCGGTCAGCTTCATCGGATATTTCAGACGCCGCTCGCCGCTGACCAGTTCGCGAACCGACGCGCCCTTGGCGCAATGCGAGCCGCGATTGATCGGCGAATCCCAGCTTGGCTCCTGACCGACCCATACGCCGTTAGACACTTCCGCCGTCACGGTGCATCCGACCGAGCAATGCGTGCAGACGCTCTTGCGGATTGTAACCGAACCTTTGGCGACCGGCGGACCGGCTTGCGCCTTGCGCACGGTGGCAAGCCGCAAACCGCCGACCACGGCGAGGCCGGCGGCGGTGAGGCCCGACTTGCGCAGGAAATCGCGGCGATCGAAGCCGGCTTTGCCCTGGCTGGCGAGGGCGGCAAGCGAGGTGCGGCGCGCCTGGCGTTCTTTTCTCTTGATCAGCACGGGTGCCTCCCTCAGCTCGGATAATGGTTAACGCGATAATAGGCCTTGATATGATCGGAATCGGCTCTGTATCGAGCCTTGGTTTTTTCGATGTTATTTTCCGTGTCAGCCTTCGCTTCACTCACAAGAGCGGCGGGCGTCACCGCAACACCGGCGCCGGCGCCGATGACGCGAAGAAAATCGCGGCGCGCAATCTTGGTTTTACTTTGTTGTACCATCGCCAGTCCTCCTTGAAGATCTCGCTAGCCTCGCTCACGCATATTCAGTCCGACAACGCGAAAGCCTCCGATTCGATTTCGATGAACAGCCGGCCGATCGTTCCGACGCGCCGGTAGAAATTCGCCGCCTTGGCACGCTCCAGATCGGAAAAGAACCGGCCGATCCACGGCGCCATATGTTTGTCGAAGATCAGGCGGTCCGAGCCGGCCGGCGCCGGCAATTGCCGGTTCGCCAGGCCCGCCATGATCTCACACAGAATTCCGGCGTGGTCCTCCGGCTCCACGACGGTCTCCACCCGGTCGATGCCGATCGCCGCCAGATCGCCGCGCAGCCGCGCCAGCGGACGCTCGTGCAGAAACCCGGTGAGATAATAGGAGCCATAGGGCAGCAGCTCGCCGCGGCCGAGTCCGATGAAGAGATCGAAGAATTCGCTTTCGACCTTATCTACTTCAACGTCATTTGCGGCGTCGGCCAATTCGATATGCGCAAGGCCGAGCGGCGTGGCATCGCCGCGCAATTCGCCGAGCCGCTGGAGAAGTCCGGCATCCGGAGCGCGCAACACCAATGCTGCGAGGAGCGAATATTCCTGCGCGCGCGCAGCATCGACGTCGTCGGCATCCGTCGTATCGGCGTGCTCTTTGTAAAGATCGGGGCGCAGCACCGCGCGATCGATGCCGCTGACGGCTTCCACCGAAAGCACGCGCTCAGGGGGGACGCGCGACCACTTCGAAACCGATGGCTGGGCGATGCCAATGCGCCGCGCCAATTCAGTGACACCACCGACCGCACGAATCGCTTGCTGGAGACCTAGGTCTGTCATCCCACTGCTGGCTTTCCTCGCCGGTTCGTTTGCTCTTAGCCGATCGGGGGCAAACAAGCCGATTAGAATAGTTAAAAGCTATCTCCCTGGAGAACTCCGGGTCAATAGCTTCCGGCTATAGGCCGCTCACTATTCAGCGACTAGGCAGGGCGGGTCTTGGTGCCGCGCGGTACTCACTCGATGGGCGGAATGAGCGCGTCAGTTCTGTTTTGCGGAGCAACATTTTCTTTGCTGCGCTGCACTGAAGCTCTGTCCGGCGATCCCTCGTTGTCGGTGGTGTCGGCTTGGCGCTCCGGCTCTGGGTGAGCGAGACTGCTGTCCGGCTGCACTTCCACGTCCTTTGTCGTTGCGGCCTCGGCCACCTGTTCCGGTTTCGCCGCTGGTCCGATGACCTGCGCGAGTAGGCGCTCAATATCGCGCGGATCGATCGGGCCGAAGCCGTGCATCGCCGTCGGATCGTTGAAGTCCCACCCGTTCTCGACCAGCCCAACGAAGTCGCGAATCTGGGGATCGGTCGACCAGGCGCGGCGAAGCGCCGCATGCTTCAACTCCGCCGGAACGCCGGCCTGCATGAAGCCGCGAATATCGGTGTTGGCGTCGATTAAATCGATCGAGGGCAGGCTCCCGAGGTCGAACGGCTCGGCCGCCGCCGCGTCTTTGACCTCGCCAGGTTCCGCGGCGGCGACTTCGCCGCTTTTGCCTTTGCTTACACTCTCGGACTCTTGCGATTCCGGCTTCGGCGCCGACGCAGCGTCATCCGCCACCTCGCGTTTGAGCCGCGACCAGCGTTCGAGGAACTTTTCGGACTCGCTCATTGTGTCTCATCATCGCGCGGCGGGGCGCGGCGCGCCAGTGCGTTCAGATCAGGGCGATCACGTTCGCGTTTCACGAAGGCTCGCTCGACATGGTGTTCGGACACAAATGCCGCAACAGCATCCTGAATGGAATCTGGCATGGCCACCGATTCGACGATGCCGTCGCCGATCGCGGCCATCGCCTCGCTTTCCGCCGGGTCCGCCGTCACCACCGCCAGTTCGTAGGGCAGATCGGCATCGGTTCGGCGCAGCACCACCCATAATAGCGGCGTGCCGGACAACAGATTGTTACGATAATTCGCGGTTTCGGCGCGATGCAATTCGACATCGGCGGCGCCGGCATAAAACGTCGTGCGATCGCCATCGACCGATAATTTTGTCCAGGCTGGAGTATCGGGCGCGCCGGTCAGGACGCCGATCGGGCGCCATAGGAAATCGCTCCATGGCCCGGCGCTGGTGCTGCGCTCGACCAGGACGCCGACCGGAATCACGGCAAGCGGGACTACACCACTCAACCGACGGCCTCCAAATGCTTGATCGGCAATCCGGTCACCAGATTTTGCGGCTTCATGCGAATGAGGTTGTCGGGCGTCATCGCCAGAATGAGATAGACCGGCTCGCCCTTGACTTTATCGATCACGACGGACGGATCGCGAAACGTCAGCCTGAACAACCCGACAATGCGGCTGGCGCTGGTTTCGTCAAGTTCGCCGCCGGTCCAGATTGTATCGCCGATCCGGGTAGCGTCGCCGTCGAGACCGACATACCACGCCAGCTTGACGTCGCGCATTCCAGTCAGCGCCTCGATCGTCACATCAACGCCGAGCAGATGGAAAATCCAGCGCGTCATCGCTGACGCCAGCGCCGCGACGCCCGACTGACCGGCGGTCAAATTGATCGCCATGTCGAACTGATCGCTGCGCTCCCAATAATCATCGGCGTTATCGGTGTTCAGCACGTCGATATTGGCTTCCGCCGGGATGCCGAGCATCGACACCAGCGGCGAGGTTGGGCCGCCGCCGGAGCCGCCAACCGTCTCCTCGTCGGCGGCAATCAGCGACTGGTCGAGCACGGTGACGCGCTGGGTTCGGAAAAACAGCTCGGCCGCCCGCACCACTTCCGGATCGTCGCAGCCGTCGAGTACGTTGCGCAGGATCACATGGACCAATTGATTGATGAACAGCGGCGGCGTCGATCCGCTGCCATGACGCATCAACTCGATATAGGCGGCTTCCAACGTCTGGTGCCGCAGCAGCAAGTCGCGAAAGCCGAGTAGCAGGCGCCAATTCTCGCGTGCATCACCGTCGGCAATGGTGGCGATTTCATCGGGATCGACCGGCCGCCGCGGATTCGCCAGCAACGCCCGATATAATTTGCGCTCGGTCTCACACGCGTCCGGCGGCGGCATCAATTCGGGCCGCGCCAAATAGACTTTGAGAAAATCGTCGGTCAGCACCAGACCGCCGTTGTCGTTGCGGTCGAGCAGATGATGGCCGCCGGAAATCCAGAAGTCCATCATTTGCGCTCCCGCCCAGCCATATCGATCAGGCTGACCTCATCGTCAGGCTGCGCGGCCTCATCGCCTTCGACGTCCGGGAACGAGAACACACGGACCGGCGACGGGCCATTGCGTGGCCGCAGCGTACGAAACGACTCGCGGATTTCGTCGTCCTTGTAACTGCGATGGACAGCAACGAGCGTGCCCTTGTCCTGCGTCGCCAACGATTGCACGAAGTCAACCTCCTCCTCGGCGGCGACCGCCGCAACCTCGAGATTCGGCGCGCCGAACCGCTCGACCAGGCGCCGCGCCAGCAATCCCACCATATCGGCGCGGTCCTGGTCCGAGGTTTCGACGATCTGCACCAAGGTCGACCAGCCGAGCGAGTCGATGCCGAGAAATCCACTGCGGAATGCTGTGCGCGACTTGCCTTCGAGCTTTGCGGGGTCGGAATTCCAGAAAACGAAACTGCCGGACACCGCCCATTCGCCAGGCTCGGCGGCCGGCGCGAACACGAACGCATCGGATTGATCGAGCCGTATCGTGCGCAGCAATTTCATCGCTTCGGCCCGCCAAGCTCAGGATCGAGCCAGGATGGCTCCGCCAAGACGGGCAGCAATGACCGACGCTCGACCTCAGACTTTTCCATGCGCCGGATCAACAGATCGCCGTTCTGATCGATCTTCCGGCGCAGGCCGCGCTCGGACGGCAGCCGCTGCAAATATTGCTTGGCTACCGCATCGAAGCCGCGCTCCTGCCAGGTATCGGTCATCACCATGAAATTGCGGGCAAAGCTCTCCACCAACTGGCCTGAGCCGACATCGCTGAAACCTTCCTCCTCGAGCGCGGTAGCGAGCGGATGCAGCCCCGGCTCTTCGGCCCACGACACGGTGCGGACCATGGCGCCGAACACCAGCCATGGCGGCGGCGTATCCTCATCGGCGCCGTCCGGCCAGCCCAGACGGCCGCCGCCGACCAGGCCGAGATTGATCGTCACCGCGTCGGGCCAGTCAATTTGGATCGACGTTTCGGGCGGCGCGAAGGCGATGAGCGCGTCGGCCAGCGCCGTCATGCCGGCATAGAAGGCACGCCGCGCGCTCCGCAGCGGCTCGTCTGGCTCGATCACGATGGCGAACTCGGCAAGGTCGAAGCGCCCGACATAGACCATCGTGCCGGCGCCCTGCTCCGCGGCAATCCGCGTCGCATGGGCGAAGGCGTCGCCGACCTCGCGCAGCGCCACCAGCGTAAACGGCGGCGGCAGGCTCAATTCGGAGGACAACGTCATGCGCAGATCGACGTCCTAACCGACATTGTCTCGACCCTTTCAATTTAGAATGTCTATAACTATAGCTTGTCATGCTCCGAGGCCAGTCCTGCGCCCGGAACGGCAAAAAGCCGCCGCAATTCACCAACGGCGCGAATTGAGAGATTACGCGGGGCCCGGCACAAAGGCTGACACAATCGATGGCGGACGGTCCACGCAAAATCCTGGTGTGCTCCTGCGAGGACACCATGCCGCTCGATACCGAAGCGGTGCGGCGTGCGTGCCGTGGCGCCGATGTCGTTGCCGGGCGCAACCTTTGCCGGCTGGAAATCGAACGGTTTCGCGCCGCCGTGGCGCAAGGCGGCGATGTCACGGTCGCCTGCACGCAGGAAGCGCCGCTGTTCCGCGAAATTGCCGGTGATGCAGGGGCCGCTCTGACCTTCGTCAATATTCGCGAAACCGCCGGCTGGTCCGCCGATGCGAAATCGGCCGGTCCCAAAATGGCGGCGCTGATCGCCGCGTCCGCTGAGGCGGCGCCGGCCTATCGCGTCGTGCCCCTGAACAGCGAGGGAGCGATCGTCATTTATGGCAAGGACGCGCGGGCCATCGAAGCCGCCGAACTGCTGAAAGACCAACTCGATGTCACCGTGCTGCTGCGCGGCGCCGACGATATGACGCCGCCGCGCGTCACCGAATTTCCGGTGAGCCGCGGGACGATCCACTCCGCCAAGGGGCATCTCGGCGCGTTCGAGCTTACGATCGACAATCATGCAGTATTATCGCCGTCCTCGCGCGGCGCGATGAATTTCGTGGCGCCACGCCGGAATGACGTCACAACCTGCGATCTCATTCTCGATCTATCAGGCGGCGCGCCGCTGTTTCCGGCATCCGATCTGCGCGACGGCTATCTGCGCGCCGACCCCGGCGATCCGGCCGCGTTGCTGCGGGCCGTGCTCAAAGCGCGAGACCTCACCGGCAGCTTCGACAAGCCGCAATACATCGATTTCACTGCCGATCTTTGCGCACATTCGCGCTCGAAGCTGATCGGCTGCCATCGCTGCCTCGATCTCTGCCCAACAGGTGCAATCACCCCGAACGGTGAGCACGTGCAGATCGACGCCGCGATCTGCGCCGGCTGCGGGCAATGCGCGGCAGTCTGTCCGACCGGCGCCGCAGCTTATGCGCTGCCGCGCGCCGACGCCTTGATGCGTCACTTGCGCACGCTGCTCCTTGCCTACGCGCAAGCCGGCGGCGCACAAGCCGTTGTGCTGTTCCACGACGAAGAGCATGGCGGCGCGATGATCGATGCGCTGGCACGGCATGGCGACGGCTTGCCGGCCCATCTGCTCCCGGTGAAAGTCAACGAAATCACCCAGGTCGGGCTTGAGACGCTCGCGGCCGCCTTCGCCTATGGCGCCAGCGCGGTTCGCTTCCTGCTGCGCGCCAAGCCGCGCCACGACATCGCTGGGCTGAACAAGACCATCGCGCTGGCCTCGCCGATTCTCGCCGAGCTCGGACTTGGCGGCGTACGCGTCGCGACGATCGAAACCGACGATCCCTTTGCGCTCGGCGAGACCTTGCGCGCCATGGAGCCGATGGCCGCCGTCGCCGAGCCGGCGAGCTTTGCCCCAGTCGGCGGCAAGCGCGACGTGATGCGGCTTGCGTTGCGCGAGTTGCACGCCGCCGCGCCCGCGCCGGTCGATATCATCGCGCTGCCGGACGGAGCCCCGTTCGGCACGCTCGACATCAACGTCGATGGCTGCACGCTTTGCCTGTCCTGCGTATCGGCCTGCCCGACCGGCGCGCTATCGGACGATCCCGAGCGTCCGTTGCTGCGCTTTGCCGAGGATGCGTGCGTGCAATGCGGGCTGTGCAAGGCGACCTGCCCGGAAAAAGTCATCAGCTTGCGGCCGCAGATCGATTTCCGCGCTCCCACCGCATTGGCCCGGATCGTCAAGCAGGAAGAGCCGTTCCACTGCATCGTCTGCAGCAAGCCGTTCGGCGTGAAAAGCTCGGTCGAGCGTGTGACGGCAAAGCTCGAAAGCAAGCATTGGATGTTCAAGGATTCCAATATCCGGCTCGACATCATCAAGATGTGCGCCGATTGCCGCGTCAACGCCATGGCGGCGACAGGCTTCGATCCGCTGGCCGGACCCGGTCGGGCCAAACTGCGCACCTCCGACGATTATTTTCGCGAGCGTCAGGAGCGGGACAAGAGCTAGACTTATTTGGTCGCCTTGGCGAGAAAATCCATCAGCGCTTTGCGATCTTCCGCCGATCCGATTTTTTGCTCCGGCATCTTGGTGCCGGGCGTATAGGCCATCGGTCCGACCTCGAACATTTTCGACACCGTTTCTGGCGTCCAGATGATGCTCATCTTCGTGAGCGCTTCAGAGTAACGATAGCCAGGCAGCGACGCGATCTTGCGCCCGAACACGCCGTGCAGGCTCGGCCCGGCCTTTTGCCCATCATCCGGCGACAGCGTGTGACAGGCGACGCAGGCGCGAAACACCTGCGCGCCCGGATCGTCGCCATAGGCGGCGAGCGGATCGGCCGGCGCGCCGACGATGGCAGAATCGATGGCCTCGCCGGTAACGGCGTTCCAGCGCCGGATCACGCGATCAGCGCCGCCGGTGAGCAATGTCTGATTGTCGGGAAAGAACGCGACCGACCAGACCGGCAGGCCTGGGCCGACCAGCGTATGCTTAAGCTTGCGTTCGGCGCGGTCGATGATCGCCACCGAGCCACGAATGCCGGCCGCGGCGACCAGCTTGCCGTCTTGCGACACCGCGACCGCGATCACCGGGCTCGCAGATGCAGGTACTTCGCCGCGAAGTTCGCCGTTGGGCGAGAGGAAGAACGCCATGCCGGTTGCGCCCGCCGCAACAATCTCGCCGTCGGCAGCGACCGCGACGCTGTTGAGCGGCGACGGCAAGGTAACGACCGTTGCGGCCGCTTCGCCGCGCAGCGGCCAGATTCGCAGCGTGGCGTCGTAGCCAACGCTCACCAGCGCGCTACCATCCGGCGTGAAGGCGACGGCATTGACGTTTTGCGAGTGTCCTTCCAGCACGCGCGGCCTACCGCCATAGAGCGGCCACAGCCGCACGCTGTGATCCCACGATGCCGAGGCGATGAGCTGCCCGTCAGGCGACGCCGCAATCGAAGCGACCGGCGCGGTATGGCCTTTGAAGACTGTGTCGGGTTCCTGCCGCCCCGCCGTCCAGATCGCGATGGTACCGTCTTCGCTCGCCGTGGCGACGCGGCCGTCCTGGAGATAGACAACCGCATTTACCGCGCCATCGTGAAAGCGCATGACCTGTTCGGCGACGTTGCGGGTGAGCGACCAGCGGATCGCCGAGGTATCGAAACTACCGGAGATCGCGCTGTTGCCGTCACCTGAAATCGCCAGCGCCCTCACCGGACCGCCATGACCGCGCAATTGCGCCGCAGCCGGACCGGCGCCGAGCGAAAGCACCAGCACGATCGCAACGTAGAAAAATGCCGGGCGGACGAAATGTACCATCAGCGATGTTAAATTGCATTCCGTCCCAGATTCAAGACGCGCCGGGGCGGACCGCCGCCGGGTAATCTAGTTGGTGATGACGTCGGTGACGATGCGCGTCGCCGGAGTCACCAGCAGCACCTTGTCTTTGGTCTTGACGAACTTGTACGGCTTGATGTCTCCGAGATCGGCAAGGCTTTGCGGAAGATCGTGCATTGCATTGAGCGCGTCCCGCGCGTCGAGTTGGCTCGCCAGCTTGAGCTTGTCCACGCCGCTCGCTGCGGAGGCTTTGTCCGCCATCACGGCCTCATAAATCCGATGGCGCTGCTCGTTATTCAAGCGAATCGGCCACGCCATTGTCGGCAGACGGTCGAGCGTGTCGTTGCGCTTGGAGAACTTGGCTGGCAGCGTCTGGCCGGTCGAACCGATTGGCATATTGGGACTGGTAAGTTGAGCGGCTTTCTTGGCGGCGTCCTGCGACGGCGACGCTGCAGCCGTCTGGCCGCCGGAGTCCGACGGCGATTTCGCATCGCCCGAGGGCGACTTCGCATCGCTCGATTGCGCATTATTGTTGGCCTGCGCGGCCTTGGCAGTCTCGGACGGCGCATCGCCGACCGCGGATTTGGCTGAATCCGCACCGCCAATCGGTGGCGGCGCGATCTGACCGATCGCGGCATCGACGGAATCGGGCGACATCAGCGCCGCGCGGGCTTCTTCCGGCGTCGGAATGGGCGCTCCGCTCGCAGTGGTGGTATCGACCGGCGCCGCGCGGTTCGTCACGTTATCGCCCTCGCCGCTGCGGTCATTGGCGCCCGGCGGGGAACTTGACGGTCCCTGCACCGGAATGCCGGGATTGATATTGCCGTTATTGGGATTGAAGCCCGGCGCGATCTGCTGCTGGGTGTCTTTGAGCACCTGCGCGTCAGCGTTGGACAACGAAACGACCGTGCAAAGACCAACAGCGGCCATCGCAGCGAATGACATCGGCGGAATACGGTTGAACACCGGAATTCTCCTCGCGTGCAGCCCTTCATCCAACTCCGACGCTGCTGGCAAAGTTCCCGTACTGGGCGACGGCACTTTCGGCTTGCAGCGCCAGCCACGCTGGTGCCGAATCCGCACAGAAAATCGCGGCATTACGGTGGAACATTGGCGACGGGGTTGCCGTTACTTCCAAACACAGGTCATCGCCATGAAACAACTGATGTACTACGGAATTGCTGTTTTGCTGCTGTCGATGCCGGCACTGGCGCAGGACAAAACGCTCAAACCTAACGATTTGACCGTCGCAACGAACAGGCCACCGCTAAAGCTCGATAACCGGCAGACCGCTGTCATCAGGGATGCTCTGGTGAACGAGAATACTGAGCAAAAAACCCCGGCAAAGTTCGAGCCAAAAATCGGGGCAGCGATCCCCGCGACTATGACCGTGGATGTCATGCCGCAGGGGCTTGTCGCCCGCGAGCCGACGCTCGAACCCTACGGATACGCCAAGCTCGCCAAGGACGTCTTGGTGATCGATCCGATGAAGAAGACGATCATCGCCGTCCTGCCGCGCGAGCAGCTCAGTACGCTAAAAGATCCCGCGCCGGCCGACTGGGCTAAGACGCGTGGTCGCGAACTCACCGGTCAAGCGCCGGAACCAGCAAGCAAGACGACAAATGACAAAGCACCGGAGCCCGCGGGCGACAGTGGGGACAAGTCCAACGGCATCGAGGGCACGGCAAAAGAAAAATAGCCGCCCGTGCAAAGGCCCGCTGGCACCATGCTCGACGAGCCGAAAAATATCCCCCGTAGTCTTCCTGCCAACGCAGTTCACCGCGCGTTCCAGCGGCGACCATCCGTTTTTCAATCTTAGGCCGGCGTCGCCGCCGAAACTGGCATTACGAATTGCGCGTTCGACGCCAAACGGAAGGCCAGCCATTTACGCGTGAGGATCTGCATTCGGACCCTGTCCTACCAGATCAAGTCACGCCCGAACTCGACAGCCAGATCGTTCGAGTCGTTGCCAGCTTTTCTCAAAAGCCTGAAAGCTTGATCGGCTTTTCGTCCTCGTCGAACTCCACCGGGTAAGGCTGGAAGCCGCGCTCGATCTTCAGCCACGGCGAATTGCCAAGGAGATAGACCGGCGTATCGTCGTTGCCACCCTGGCGTTCGATGAACAGACCGGGCTCGCCGTCTTCCATGTTGCGTTGCGAATCGCGGACCATGCTGCCGCCGGTGTAGTAGCCGCCCTGATACGTCGTCTGCGTCGCGCTGAAGCCGACGATGTAGTTGGTGATCCAGGTATCGGTGGTCGTGTAGTTGCGGTCCTGCACCATGTTGAAAGCGTAGCCCGGCGCAAACAGCTGGATATCCGGCCCGTAGAGCGGGAATTGCGACCGGTTATCCATCACCAGATAGACATCCGGCGTCCGTAGTATCATCGAGCCGTCTACATAGCTGTTATCGAACTTGGTCCACACACCGGTCTGATTAATGACCGTATCGGTCATCCGCAGCGGATCGAAGTCGACCGCATTGGCGTCGATGTTGAAAGTGGCGTCACGGCCGACGCTGCCGTTAGGGCCGGTGACGCTCATCTCCAGCGTTGGGGCCGGGTCGTGCGGTTTTTGCGTGATATTGGCGAACATGTCCTGGCCCTGCAGATCGACCCAGCTCGCGACCAGCATGTTCTGCACGTCGATCTTGTCGCCGATCAGCGTGAAATGATCGGCCTCGACAGTGCCCAGTTTGATGAGGCTGACCGGATCGTTCGGCGTTGCCGACGTAATCTTGGCGCCGACCGCGTGGACCGAATTGGCGCCGTCGGTGTTGACGTCGATGACCGGGCCGGTCGAGACGACGTTGATGTCGATCAACGATGCCAGTTCGGAAATATTCGTCGTACCGGTGACGGTGAGATCGGTGCCGCGCAGCGAGGTGCCGGCGACGGTGGCGCCGTTGCGCAAGGTGACTTCGAGCGGCTGGTGGCCCCACTCTTCGGTCACCGGATTCCAGATCACGCCAACGCCGCCGTTCGATGAGTTGAGGATCTCGTCACCGGTGATGATGTGCGAGCCCACCGCGTTGACGATCGATTCGACGGCGCTGATCCGCAGCGTGCCGGAAATATCGACCTGGCCGAGATGCAGATTGCCGGGCGAGGTGATGTAGGCCGGGCCGTTGGCGACGCTGATATCGACCGTGCCGGTGCTGGAGATGCCCAGCGAGCGCTGCGAGCGGATCGTAATCAGGCTGTCGGTGAGCGTGAAGTCTTCGCGCGTCGCCGTCTCCATGGCCACCTTTTGCTCGGCGGTCACGTTGGCCGGATCGATATTGGTCGGGATCAAGACCGGTGCGAGAACCTCGCCTAGACCCTGCCCCGCCGTCAGCGATACCGACAGACCGGTGATGTTCGCCGTCTTCTTTACGATATCGGCGGCGCCGACATCATTCAGAAGCGCCGGTGGCGCGGTGAATTCGAGCTGCCGCTCGGTCCAGGACGAACCGCGCAACAGCGCCGTCTTCTCGGCGGCGGTGATCGTATAGTGATAGGTCGGATCAAAGCTCGCCGTCAGGCCGCCGGCGATCTGCGCGTCTTGGGCGAAATCGGCGGTGCGGCCGGCAGCATAGGCGGCGATCTTCTGGCTGACTTGGGCGTCGGTCAGGGTCGGGTCGATCGTCCGGTACTGTTGGGCCAAGGTCTGCGCCTCGGCCGACGAGACCTGATAGGCGCCGTTCACCATTTTGGGCTGCATCAGCCAGTATTGCTGATAGTCGCGGGTGACGTTGTTTTCGTAACTCGTCACCGCCTGATCCTGGCGCGCCTGATTTTGCGGCGTGCCTTCGCGAAGCCCGAGCGAATCCCACAGCGCGACTTCCTGCGCATAGGTCAGCACGGTCTGCGTCTCGATCGGGTTATTGTCGAGCATGCGGCCGGTGGTCGCCAGAGTGACGACGCCCTTCACGGCGGTGACCGTGTTGATCAACATGTCGGCATTGGTGTTGCCGGCCCAATTGGCATCGCCAGTCCATGCGTCGGCGACGATGGTGATGTCGGCGCCGGCGGTCGCGGTGAGGCCGAAATACGGGCCGTTGGCCGTCGGTCCGAACGGACGCATGGTCGGGTCGGTGGTCATGCCGATGTCGAGGTGCAGCGGATCGGCCGCGGTACCGATGCTGCCGGTGGCGGTAAGATCGATGCGGTCGGCTTTCACCACATAGCCGGCCGGATCGCCGGTGATGTCGCCTGCGGAGGAAAGGTCGACGCGGTTTTGGCCGAGCAGCGGATCGCCGCCCGAGGTAACGTTCTTGACCACCAGATCGCCGGCGGCGGCAACGACAACCGGGCCCTGCGCGGCATTGGCGGTGAGCGAGCCGCCGGTCAGCTCGATGCCGACCGGTGCACCATCGACGCCGATGCTCTTCGCAGCGGTGAGGACGATATCGCGCGAGCGCATCAGCGCTTGTGGATCGAGAACCGAACCGGCGGTCGAGGTGACCGTGGTGGTGCCCGACGGGTTGTTGATGGTGCCCTTCAGCACCACGTCGGTTCCCGACTGGATGCCGACGACGCCCGTGTTCAAACCGGCGAACTGGATGGCGATCGGGAAGTCGGCCTTGACCGTGTAGTCGCGATAGTAATTGAAGCGATTTTGATAGAAATCGTTGAACTGCGTGCCGAAGCAAACTTCCGCACCGAGGATCGAAACGCAATCGATGTCGTTGCTTGAACTGCTGTGATTCACTGTAAATTCATTGAGCGAGTTGCTGTTGGTCATCGGCGTATTGATCAGGCCAGTGTTCTTGATCACCGTGTCGAGCGCGGAGACCTTGAAGAAAGTCTCCGGTACCAACCCAGTGTCGAAGGTGAGGAAGGTGCTGCCGCAACCCGAGATCGGGTGGCAATCTTCTTCCGTGTTGAAGTTATGGTGACCGTCGGACTGGAAGCGGAAGCTGTAACGCAGACCGGCCTGAGGCAGGTAAACCGACGTTCTGTCATCGACCGTGGACACATCGTAAGTGGTGACATCCGACAGCACGGTCAGCTTGCCAGTCGTGTCGATCGTGCCGGTCTGCGTCGTCAGTGCGATTCGGTAGGTACCGTCATTTCCCATCACGCGCTGATAGACGCTGCGCAGGATGCCGTTGGTGGCGCCGTCGAAGCTCTGGATGTCGGTCAGGTCGATCATGCCGATGGTTCCGCGGCCGTTCTGATAGAGGCCGGCGTCTAGATTCGCGATCACGACTGCCTTGTCCGAGGCATTGGTCACGTTGATCTGGCCGAAGCCGTCGAGGACGCGCAGGATGCCGGACGTCGGCGACGTGTTGATGATCTGGCCGTAGATCTTGATGTAGCCGCCCTGCGTCGCCGCCGAGTTGACGACGTAGCGATCGGCTGACGCGTCGTAATTGCCGCCGATATTGCCGTAGTCGGAAACCAGCGCGTACATGCTGCTCGATCCGCGGCTCGACAGCACCTGCCCGGGTGTATGCAGGATGCCGTAATCCTGCGCCGCCTGCTGCTGGGTCAGTTCGAGGCGGTCGGTCGTGTAATTATAAGTAAGCGTCAAGCCAGTGTCGTTGACCACCGAACACTTCATGGCGCCACCGCTGACGCCGCAACCGGCGGGCGTCTGCGCGTTCTTGATGGCGTTGCGCAGGTTGTCGACTACGCTCTGGGCGATGCCGAGTGCGCTCGCCGATCCGGTCAGGACCGGTGCTGCCGGAATGGCAAGTTGCCAGTTGACGATGCCGCTCTGGATCAGACTGTTGATGTTAACCCATTTGGCGCTGATTGAGATGTCGCCATTGGCGAGGATGCCAGTGCCGGCCGGCAGATCGGCCGCGTTCTGCGGCGCGCCGCCATTTGAATAGCCCGGAATGCCCCAGAGCGGATTGGTGCCGGCGATCTGGATCGCCTGGTCGCCGCCAGTGTGGTCGATGCCGCCGAAGTAGCCTTGCACGAAGGCGCCATTGCGCACGTTGATATCGACAGTGCCGGCCGAAATCGTGCCGCCAGCATAGACGCTGCCCGCCTGGCTGCTGATATCGACAAGCCCGCGCTGGTTGTCGATCACCGTGCCGCTGGACGTGGTGATATCCGGCGCCACGAAAGCGGTGTGGCGTGCAAACAGCGTATCGTTGGCGTTGTAGAAGAGCGGGTTGGCCGCGTCGTAATTGCTGACGATCTTGACCAGCGGAACCGGCAGACCTTGCGTCAGGCCGGTGATGACGCTGCTGAAATTGGCACCGCCGCCGGAGTAGTAGTTGATGTCGGCGTTGGAGTTGACTAGGCCGCCGTTGAAGCGCAGGCGGCCGCTGAGATAGGCCTCGATCGTCATGTTGTTGACGACGACGGAGGCGGCCGTGTTGTTGGTAACGGTGATCGACGCGTCGCCCGGGACTTCGATCCGGCCGCTGCCGACCGCCTTGTCGCCATTGATGTAGATGTTGCCGAGACGGGCCTGCACGTCCGGGACCACCACCATTTGCGACGACTGCGCGCCCGGCGCGGTGCCGGCCGTCGTCTGCTGCAGGAAGGCGAGTTCGGACAGGTAGCCGCCGGCCGCCGTCGCATCGACATTCGGATCGGCGAGCAGCGTCTGCAATGTCGCGATGCGCTGCTGCGTCGCCGTCAGCGCGGTCGTCACCACCTGCGCGTCCATCAGGTTCTTGGTAACGCTGAGGCAGGCCGTGGTGGTGACGTCGCAGCCATTGGCGGACTGATTGGCGTAGTCGATGGTCACGCTCTTGGTGCGCTGAATGCCGGCGAATACCAGGCCGTCGACGCGAACCGTGCCGACGCCGGTCGACTGGGTGTAGCCGCCGGTCAGGCCGACAAAGATGTCGCCGCCACCGAAGACGTGGCTGATGGCGCTGGCGATTTCCGACAGCAGTACGAACTTCGCCATGCCGGTCGAACTGAGATTAACGCCGCCGCGCGTGCCGGTCAGAACGATGTTGTCGGCGGCGCGCACGATGCTGCCGGCGCTGACATTCACATCGGAGGTGAGGTTGAGAATCGAATGCGCATCCGGTGGCCCGGCCGCCGGTTCGAGCGTGTAGTTCCACATGCTCACGTCGGTATAGACGCTGGCGTGCGACGTCGTGCCGTCGGTGGCGACACCGCTGGCCAAAGTCGCCGAACCGTCGGTGGCTTCGACGATTGCGCCAGTGGCGAGGTTGACCAGATTGGCGCTGTTGACGTCAGCCTGCGCCAGACCGGACGGCGCGCCGGCAAGGCCATAGACATTGGCGACAGCGCGGATGTCGAAGTCGATATTGCTCCAGGCATTCAGGCTGATATTGCCAACGTCGTTGAACAGGGTCGTATTCTGGCCAATCGACACGGTGGCCGAGGTATTGGTCTCCGTGGCGTAGCCACCGGCAAAGGCGAGCGCGATCAGCGCGCCGGAATCGACGCGCACGCGCTCGGTAACGCGGGTTTCGTTGTCGGCCGAGACGATCAGCGTATTGGCGTTACGGGTCGGCGACACGACATGGACCGACACATTGTCGCCGACCGTCGCCGCGGTCTGCTGCGTGTCGTAGATGCCGCTGAACGCCGCCGCGGCGTTGATCAGGCCGCCGCCGCTGGCGCTGATGCTCCAGTCGCGGGTCTGGATCTTCTCGACGGTATTGGTCGCGGTGATGCCGATCGAGCCGGCCTGTACCACCGAGCCGCTGTCGAGCGTCGCAGTGACGGTCGAGTTCATGTTATGGCTGAGCACCGAACCGCTGGCGCCGATCACGGCGGCCTGCATGGTGTCGACCGAACCGTCGGTGGTCGTGGTGTGGTTGGCGTTGACGTTGAAGGCGCCCGATACGACCAGCGGATGCGCCGCATTGCTGACGGCATAGGCGCGCGTCGTGCTGTTGGCGGTGGTGATGGCGGTCGCGGCGCTGCCGGCAATGACGCCGCCGGTGCCGGCAATGGCGTTGGCGTCGTTGGTGTCGTGGCCGGTGGCAGTAACGTTGAGCGACGTGGCGTTGACGGCATCATCGGTGCCGATCGTCGCTACCGTCGTGGTATTAGACGTCGACATGGCGACGTTGGCGCCGGCCGCGATCAGACCGGCGGCGAAGCCGGCCGAGATCGTATACTGGTTCGTGTTGTTGCTCGCCGAAACCAGTAGATTGCCGCCGGGCATGACGACATTGTTGCCCACGGCCGCCGAAACATTGGCGGTGTCTTCGGCGATGGCGACGGTGGCGTTGACGCCGAGCAGCAGGCCGCCAGCCGCGGCATAGGCCGAGGCGGAGTCGTTGAGGACATTGCTGCTGGCAAGGACCGAGAGATTACCGGTGCCGGTGAAAGCCACTTCGTTACCGACCGAGGCCGACACCGTCGGCGTAATCGTCGACAGGGCGACCGACGCGCCGACGCCCGCAAAGCCGGACACCGCGACGCCGGCAGCAACCGTCGTCACGTCGGGCGTAGCGCTAGCGCTGACCGAGACGGCCCCCGCGCTCATGTTCAGGGCGCTGTCATTGCCGATCGAGCTCGAAACAGTGGCTGTATCCGAAGCGCTGGAGCCTGATCCCGAGCCGGCGAAGAAGACGCCGCCGGTAAGCGCGACGGTGCGCGCGTAAACTGAACCCGCATCGGCGGCGCTAACGGAGAGCGATGACGCGGCGATTTGCGCCGAATTCTCGACCGCGGCCGTCACCGTAGAAGATTTGTCAGCGGTGGCCGCCGAGGCGCCGACCGCGACCAGGCCGCCAGCGAGACCATGGGCTTCGCTGTGGATCGATGTGCTGTCCGCCGCCGTGACGGTGATAGTCGGGTCGGCATGAACGCCGTCGCCGCCGATATCGCCGCCGACCGAGGCGCTGACCACGTCGCTGACCGACGCCAGCGCGATCGAAGCATCGCCGCCGAAAATCAGACCGCCGCCGGCCGCCGCGCTCAGCACGTCGGCGGCGTGACCGCCATTGTCGCTCATGGTCGCCGTGGCATTGACGCTGCGCGCGGTGACCGAGCTCTGGATCGACGAAACCACGGTGTCGTATATGCTGGTGAAGCCAACCGAAGCGCCGATGCCGACGGTGCCGCCGAGGCCGACGCCGCCCTGGATCGACGAGGCATGAACCGAGCTGGTGGCGACCGCGCTGACCGCGTTGCCGGTAACGCTGCCGCCATAAATGACCGCTGCGACGCGGTCGTCGCCGCCGTTGAGAACCGACGAAACATCGTAGGACGCTGAACGGGTTGGCGTGTGCGTGCCCGGCGAGCCGTCAGCAACCGCGCCGTCACCAGCCGGCGCATCCGAACTGAAATTGTTCACCGAGGCGAGCGTGCCCTGCGAGCCGCCATCGGTGTTTTCCAGCTCGTTGGATTGCGACTGCCGGCTGGCCGGATCGCCATTGTTGCTGCCGATCAGGATGAGTCCGACCGAACCGCCGATTCCGACGGTGCCGCCGGCGCCGACCGTGACAGTGATCGCCTCGATATCCTTGACGCTATTGGCCGAGACCGCGACGTCGCCGGCGGAATTGATGGTGCTGGACTGAATTTCGCCGGTGACGTTGCTCTTGATCGAAACGACGCTCGCCGAAGCGCCGACGCCGACCGCGCCGCCGACGCCGAGAGCGCCGACCACTTGATTGAACGAAATGCGCTCGTCGCTAAGCACTGTGACGTCGCCGGACCCGGCGCGAAACTTGTTCAGGTTTACGCCATAGAGGCCGGCGATCGTGGTGTTCTCCACTACCGACACCGCCGCCATGCCGGCGACGCCGACGCTGCCGGCGCCCGCGCCGCCAACTGTGTAGGTGTCGAAGACGTTAATGCTGTGCGCTTCATCATCGAGCACGCTAGTCAGCCACAGATCGGTGACGGTATTGGCGGCGCCAATAGTAGCAGTAGTGCGGTTCCTGCTGGTCGATACGACGACCGACGAGGCAACGCCGACCGTGCCGCCGAAGGCGCCGGAGCCAACCGCGGCGAAGATGCCGTTCGAACCATCGGCCTTGACGATGAGGCTAGCCGCTTTCATCGACCCGCCGACCACCGAGGCTTCGGTATCGGCGTCGAACAGATTGATCCCGAGCGAGGCGCCGATGCCGACGGTGCCGCCAACGCCGAAGCCGACGCCGAGGATCGAACTATCCTCGATGCCGGAAGCGTGCACCTTAACGGCGCCGACGAGCGGCGCTGCCGCATCGGTCATGGGCGTGCCGATTGTCGCATTGGCGATTGTTGCGAACGTGCTGCGATCCATGCGGTTGGCGACCGAAGCGCCGCCGCCGCCGACAGTGTTGCCGCCAGCCGCGCCGATGGCGAAATTGGCGGTGTAGGACACCGAACTGCCGATCACTTCGATGGCCGGCAGGCCGCCGGCGACGCGGGTGTCGATCTGCGCGTCGTTGATCGCGGCGCGGGTGGTGCCGCCCATCAGGTTGACGATCGGCGTCAGGCCGACGGCGACACTCTTCGACACGCCGGCGCTGACCGCGTTGGCGACCGCCGCCTGGTGCGAAGTCGCAACCACGGCGAGGCCGTGCACATTGTCTTGCTGCTCGGTCATGTCCGGCGTGGCGTCGATCGGCGCATTGAACGCGCCAATGTCGATGGCGTGAACGAGATCGCCGTTGTTGACCGCGAGAACCTGGTTGGCCAGTTGCGCCTTGGCATCGACCTTGGTCGTCGCGCCGGAAACCAGCGCCTGGGTTGAGCCTTCGATGTCGTTGACGACAATCGAGATGCCGATGCCGACCGGGCCCTTGGAAACGCCGAGTGCGCCGCCGATGACTTCAATGGTGTCGGTGTTGCTGGCGAGAACGCCGACATTGTTGCCGGCCGCGACATCGGCGCCGCCGCCGATGCGGGCCAGAACGTCGGTGAGCAGATAATTGGTCGAAGACGAACCGGCGATGCCGACCTCTTTGCTGACCGCGACGCCGATCGACAAAGCCCAGACGTCGGCATCGGCATTGGCCTGAACGATGACGTCGCCGGCGGTGACAACCTTGGCACCGTCGAGGCTCGCCGTCATGCTGCCGCCGATTTCGTTATAGGCGATGGCCAGACCGGCGGCCGCGCTGTCGGCGTAAGCGGCGACGGTGGCGAAGCTGCGGATATCAGAATTGTTCGACGCGTGCACCGTCAGGCTGTTGGCGTTGATCTGGGTATCGGTATTGGTGGCGTCGGAGCCGCCGACCGACGCGGTGACGCTGCTGTCGATCTGGTTGACGGTGACTGCGGCCTGGCCGGCGAACTTACCCTTCGAGATGCCGATGCCGGAGCCGATGCTGAGAATCGTGGTGCCGTCGGTGGCCGAAACCAGGACGTTGCCGGCTGTGGTTACCGCGGTGTGGTCGACGGTCGCGGTGTGGTTCTGCGACACCAGATTGGTGATCGACGACGCGCCGATATTGGCGGTGCCGTCGGCGCTCTTGGTGACGGCGACCTGGCCGGCGACGCTGACGATGGCCGCGCCGGTGGCGGCGATGGTGTTGGTCGAATCGACGTTGTCCTGCGCGGCCTGGCCGGAGAAGTCGATCGGCGAGCCGTTCGGGTCCGGGACGACGGCGGCACTGATGATCGATTCCAGCGCCGCGTTCTGCACGCCATTGGCGGCAACCGTCACGTCGCCGGCCACATTGACGGCCTTGTTCTGCGCCGGATCGGCGTCGATCGAGGCCGACGTGGTCGGGCTGATATTGTTGATGATGATCGAGGCGGCGCCGGCATTGTTGTCGGCAACGGCGGCCACCGCGGCGCCGGAATAGATGTGGCTGCGGTCGGTTGCGACGACGTTGACGGTGCTGAAGGTATTGATGCCGGTATTGTAGATGCGCGCGTCGGTGGCGTTGCCGCCGCTCGGATCGGAAATCGAGGCGTAGGTATAGGCAAGGCCGTAGCCGCCTTTGCCGCCGAGCGCGCCCGAACCGCCGCCGATGCCGATATCGGTCTGCTGATAGGCAATGACCGAGACGCCGCCGAGAGCGGCGCCGGTGGCGCCGTTAACGCCCGAGATCGTCGAATTGATGATCGAGGCATGCACCGAGTCGGTGACGATGCCGATCGAGGCCGAGCCCGCCGCGGCATTCGAGTTCTGTGCGTTGGTGCCGCCGCTGATCTGCGCGACGCCCAGAGCGGCGAAGACATCGAGGCCGCCGGCCAGCGCATAAACATTGACCGACTTGGTGTCAGCCAAAGTCGAACCGCTGATCGAAGCGTTGGTGGAGTCGCTGGTCAGGCCGAGCGACAATGTGCCGGCGATGGCGGTTTCCGACGACTTGCCGTCATTGACGGCGACGGCGCGCGCCATCGCGCCGGTGATCGCCATGCGCGTCATATTATTGAGCGCCTGCACGGACACGGCGGTGTTGCCGGTGTTCGTCAGCCGGTCGATGACCGCGTTGCTGATCGCGGCATTCGTTGTGAATGAGGTGATGAGGGCGGCCGATGAGCCGCTGATCGACAGGCCGAAGGTGGTCTCCGGCGGCTTGCTCTGCGCGGCCGTGTCGGTGGCGGCGTCGGCCTTGTCAGTCGACGTCGATTTCTTGGCTTTTGGCGGTTCATCGCTGGCGGTGGTCGCGGCGACGCCAATGGCATAGACGCTGCCCGATGTGGTCGCGCCGACTGCGAGCGTGTTGGTGTGGACGAAGCCGATGGCGCCGCCTGCGCCAGCGCCGGCATCGACGGCAAGTCCGCGCGTATCGACAACGCCGATGATGTCGCCGCTATTGTCGCCGATCAGCGCGCCGGTATCAGCCGACAGATCGGTGACGGCGACCGAAAGGCCGACCGACGTCGAACTCGCTTTCGTCGGAACCGGCGAGCCGGACACCGACACGATGGTCATGTCCTGCAGCGCGTTGACGGCGACCGACGCGGCGCTGATCACCGCGCGGTTGCTGATCGACGCATGCGTCACATCATCCAGAAGGATGGTGGCCGACATGCCATTGACGGCCATGCCGCCGCCGGCACCCGAGGTATTGACCCACGAGAACAGCCGCTGCGTGGCCGAAGCGTCGACCGCGACATTGCCGTCGGCATTGACGATCACACCGTCGCCGATGCCGGCAATGGTGTTGGCCTCGTAGCTGGTGACCGCGATCGACGCGCCGACGCCCTTGGCGTCGGCGGCGGTGGCATCAAGCGAGCCGCCGGCGCGCGCAATACCGAGGACATTGGTGCTCGCCTGCACCGCGACCGGCGCGAGCCAGGCGAAATTGGTGCCGTCGATCAAAGCGGTCTGCCAGCCATTCAGGCCGGTGACGTTGGCGACATTGGTCTGGGTGATCTGGACGCCGCTGCCGATCCAGGCGACGGTGTTGCTGTTGACGTCATAGTAATTGACCGAGCCGGCAATCGCCAGCTTCGAGCTATTGGAAGCCGCGCTCGCTTGCGAGGAAGCCAGGAACGACAGCGGGTCGGTGACGCTGGCGACCAGGGACTGCAAGTCGCTCCAGTCGAGCGTCAGGGTCAACGGCGTCGGCGATGTCGCACCAACACCGACATCGGCGGCGGTGATTTTCGCACCCGAGCCGATCAGTGCGGTTGCATTGTGGGCGTATTCGCCGACGGCGACGGCCGCGGAAACGGTCAATTTCGAGCCGGGATCGCTGGTGCCGGGCTTCTGCTGCTGCGCCGTGACCTCGCTCGAGGCTGCGTTGGCGATGCCCTTTTCGACGACGCTGCTGACGACCGCTACATCGCCACCGGACAAAATGACCGGCGCGACCGAATTCGCCGCGTGATCGGAATCGATCATCGCCGAGGCGGAATGCGTGCTGCTGACCAGCGAAAGCGCCGCGGCGGCATCCGGCTTGTCGGAAGCGGCCGGCTTCGATGTGAACAGCTTGGCCGAGACCGCCGATATGGCGTCGCCTTCGACCACCGCAACCACCGACTTGTATTGCTGGATGCCAAAACGGCCTAACAAGTCGTACTGGTGCGACGCCAGCGAGCCGTCGGCCAGCTTGGCGTCGGTCACGAGCGTCGAGGCGCTGAAGCTGTTCGCGGAGGTCGAATCGTTAGCTTCGACGGTGACGTTGCCGACCTTCGCATTGGCCGCGCCGAGATTGGCGCCGAGCCAGGCGGTAGCGTTCGTCGCGGTTTCGCCAAATGCAGCGGAGACGCCGACATTGCCGCCATTGGCGACGTAGACCGTCGCGGTCGTGCTGAATGCACTCGTATTGTAGGCCGTGACGCTGACATTACCGGTCGTCGCCAGCCTGGCGCCGGTTTCAACGTTCGACGCAGTGTTGATATTGGCACCGCCGAAAGCGATCGTGGTCGCCGGGTCGGTCTTGACCGTTTGGTCCTTCGACGAATCCTGCACCTGCGCCGAAGTCTTGAATCCGGACGCGCCTTCCGAAACCACGTTCAACGCGGCATCGTTGGCAGATTGGATGGAAATATTGCCACCCGCGGCAATCACGGCACCGGCCTTGACGGTCGAACTGACGTTACTCTTAACCTGCGCGATCACCGATGCGCTGGTGTAAATGCCGCCGGCAATAAGATTGATGAGCGGATCGGACACAGCTTCTTTGCCGGTCGCCTGCATCGTGAAATTGCCGCTCGCCGTTACATTGGCGCCGGAGGCGATGGTCACTTTCGAAACGGATTCGCTGAACAGATTGAACCCGCCGAAGTGCAGCGGATTATCCGGGTCGAGCGCCCCGATCGATTCCGGCAGCGGTTCCGGCAACAGCAGCGACACTTCCGACGTCGCGCTCGAATTGAGTATGATATTGTGACCGGCGACGATCCCGGCGATAACGATTTCGGCATCGGCGACGGCATGGCCGGTGTTGAGCGAGGCCGAATGTGTCGCGGTCAGCGTGACGTCGCCGCCCTGGAAGGCGCTGCCGGCCGAGACGTCGGCGAGCAATTGACCGTTCACGGTGATGATCGGCGCCGCCAGCGTGATGTTGCCGGAATTGCCGGTCGTCACCAGGCCGCTCATTACGCGGGTATCGATGACGCCGGTCGATGTGATCGTGATCGAGTGGTCGGCGAGCAGTGAAACGTTCGAGCCGGGCAGAACGTATGATGCATTGTCGGATATGACGAGATCGGTCGGGTCGATCAGCAGCGAGCCGGCGGTACCGTTCGGCGCTGCCAGATTGAATTTGATAGCGCCGAGATCGGCGACGTTCTTCGCGCTCAGATCGACAAAGCCGCCGCTGCCATCCTTGGAACTGACGTCGAAGTTTGCGCCTGATTTGACGGTGAGATTGTTGTCGGCCTTGAGGACGATATTGCCGCCATCGGCGCCGGCGGCCGTGCCTTTGGCACTGATGCTCGCGCTCGAGGCGACCTTTATGTTCTTGCCCGCCGTGATCGATACGTCGCCGGCCTTGCCCACCTTGCTGCGCGCCGCCAGCCGGCCGCTGACATTGACGCCGCCGGCGGCGACGATCTGAATTGAACCATTGCGCACGACGATACCGCCGCCGGATTTCAGCCCCTTGCTGTTAACGCTGGCGGCAAAGCGGGCGGCGTGGCCGATATGCTCGGCGCGCGCGGGCGACATCGAACCGATAGAAATGTTTTGTCCCAGCAATTTCGCGCCATCGGCGGCGTTGACGCGGCCATGAATGGCGATGGATCCGTCCGGCGAAACCGGGAAATCCCCGCTCATCAGCCGCGCGGCGGCAGCCGCGTTGACGGTGCCGCCGGCGCCAAGGATGCCGTCCAGAAACTCGGATTTGGGCGTCGATACATTTAGCGCGCCAACATTCACGACGCCCGACTTGCCGACGACAAAGCCGAAAGGATCGGCGAAGAAAACATTGCCGCCGATGCTGCCGTTTTTGTACGAATTGAGAATACCGTCGATGACCACCGGCCCGTCGCGAACGATATTGACCAGATTGCTGGTCCCGCCCGGCAACATCAGGTTGACGGTGTTCCCGGCCCCTTCCTTAAACTGCGAAAACGAGTTGAAACCGGTGTTGCCGCTGACCGTGCGGGTGGTGATGTTGGTAACGCTGCCGGCGGACTGCACCGATGTCGCGCTACGGCCATCCGGAACGATGACGTTGACGCCGGCCTGCTGTCCGTAAGCGAGAGGCGGCACGAAAGCGGTGGTCGACGACAGAAATATCGCCAACCAGCGGAGCGCAAGGCCGGCTTTGCTTGGTGATCCAAGCCCGCCGCCGCTTGAACGACGCAACGACTCGTGCATGCCTAAAATCATGACCCGTACTCGTTTACTGAACGAAACGCATACTCACACGCGGTGTATCTGACGAACCTCGATTAGAACGAGCCGGGAGGCAACCGGAACACATCCGGGCTCTTGGCGTCGGCGGTGTAGAATAACATCAGCGCAGTCGGCGTGAGAACGCGCTGATCCTTCTCATCCTTGGTGGTGGTGCCCTGAAGGATCAGCAATGTCGATCGATCCTTTGCATCGCTGCCGCGGAACATCAACAGGCCGTTCGCGATCGGCATGTTTGTTGCGATCGATTCATGCTTGTAGCCCGCCGCCAGGAAATGCGTGCGCAGCATCGTCGAGTTGGTGAAAAGCTGCTCGGGAGTCATTTTCTCGTCGGTGGCCTTGGACCACGACAGACCGACCTGAATCAGATTCTTGGATTTGTATCCGAAGACATAGGAGACTTCGGCCGCTCCGCCGCCCGGCAGAACATCCGGCACCTTGACGCTCAAGACATGCGTCTGTTCGTTGGGATTCGTCTCGGCCTTGACGGCGGCGCCCTTGCCGAAATCCTTGGCGATGGCGTTCTTTACGTCGTTCTCGTTCATGCCGAACTTGGCCGAGCGAAAGCCGTTTACCTCAACTGTGGGCGCCAGAACCCCGCGCGCGCCAGCCGGCGCGGGGATCGGTGCGGCGCTCGCGGGCGCTTTTTGCGCCTGAAGCGGGGCGGACATAAACGTCAAGCAACATACGACGATGGCTGACGGAATTTTTACAAACGCACTCGAACTCACGACCTGCACTCCTATCTACGTTGAATGATTATGTCCCCGGCCATATCAGCAAGGGACGCAAGCTGACGCGAAAGTAGCCTTCGTATTTCGGCTGGCTCGCGACCACCTCGATCTGGGGCGCGGCAAATGTCGCTTCGAAGGTGAGGTAGTTCAGCGGCGTCCAGGAAAGTCCGGCACCGAGTGAGCTGAGATTTCTGACCGCCGGAAACGTCGAATAGGCTTCGCCGAAGTCGTAGAATCCAAAAATGTCCAGGCCGGCCACCAGGGTGGCGAAGCTTCGATGCCATTCCAGATTGGCGTAATAGCCGCTATCGCCCGATACGGCGTTGCTCGGATATCCACGGATCGTCGTCGGGCCGCCAATCTGGAAAAGCTGATCGCCCGGCAAAAGTTTTTCCGAGGTGTACTGGCTGCTGGCTAGCACGGTGACGCTGTTTTCCTGAAGTATTGGAACCAGGTCCAGGAACCGGAAATAGCCGTTCAGCGTCGCGTTATAAACATTGAACGTCCGCTCGAGGTCGTTGATGTTGTGCGCGCTGACCGCGTTTACGTTCGGCGACAGCGTAAGCGAGTGATACGTGCTGAAGCTGCTGAGAGCCAAGCCGTATGTCATTTTGCGGCTCTGATCGTCGGTGACGCCGACGCCGGTAAAGTAAGTCTGCGATCGTCCGAGCGAGCCTGCGACGCTCGCCTGCGCCAGCCAGTTCTGATCGGCATAGAACGGCTGCGTCAGACTGGCAGAGCCAACCTGCGACTTGCCGGTAACATCCAGCGGCACCAAGACGCCATCGACGATCCTGATCGTGCCCTGGGTATAGCTGACGGCAGCCCTGCCGCCCCAGGTATTGACCGGAATATTGTAAGCAACATTGCTGTTGAGATTGCCCTGGGCCTTCACGCCATAGAAGGTCAAGCGGTCGTCCACGCCCAGCATGCCGTGACGGCGATAAAACACCGAGCCCTGATATTTGCCGGTGTTCTGAATGCCCTGATTGTCACCGGTGATTTGTAGCGTATTGACCGCAGGCTCGGTCACGGACAATTGTAGATCGGTGAGCCCGAACGAACTGCCCGGCTGCAACAGCGCCCGGATCTGCGCGTCGTTCGTACGGTTAAACCACGAAATATCGCGCGATATTTTCGGCACGTCGATGACTTCGCCGCGCGCGGGCACCGCCACGCGCTGCGCCACATAACCCGGCGACGTCTGGTTGAGGCCCGTCACCGACGACCGTCCCAGGCGGCCTTCGGTCAACTTGATGTGCACGACGCCGGTATCGATGCTTTGCGGTGGCAGCGTCGCAACGCCCGTCACGATGCCTTTTGCCTCGTAGAGCTTGTTGACGTCGGCGAGAAGCTGCTGCAATTGCGAAAAGTCGACGGAACGTCCGACATACTTGCGTTTGATCGCATCGAGTTCGGAAACGGTGAGAAATTTTGACTGGCCGAACGTGACGTTCTTCAACTTGAATTTGGGACCGCCGGGCCGTAACTGGTTCTGACTTTCGCGCGAAGGAGCGACGATTGTGTTGCCGTCGAATTTGCGCGGCTGCGTCTGCCGTTCGATCTGTTCTTGCTGACGACGAATTTCGTTGTCGATCTGCCCCGGATTAACGCTTTGCGCGGTGGCGGACAGAGGAGCAAGCGCACCCACGAGGAGCGTCAGAACGCCTGCCAAAAGACATAAGTAGCTCGGTGCAGTAGCTCTGACGGGAGAAACACAATCTGGAAGGGCAACGCGGCGAAACGCATCGCATCGACGGCGCGAAATCGCGCGTCTACCACTCCAACTCGGAAGATGGGCACTTCCCCAACCCACAAACGTCCTATTGATACCGGCGTCAATTTCTGGATTGACTTACCGCCAGCATCGGCCCCCCGTGCTGCATCTAATAGTCAATAAAGAGTAAAAAACTAGTCCGCAAGTAAGCGCCGTTCGGAACTCGCAACAACCTTAAGGGTCGTGGCGGCCGCGCCACGCGAGGCGGTTAATCCATTTATTGCTAGCAATTAGACGACGCGCCGCGGCCTTCAACTCAGCCCTGAACGCAATGCAGGATTGTATTTTATGTTGTTGGCAGCCAATCGCTGTCGGTTGGTGACGGAAAGTTTATATGACTCCAGATGCGCGCGCCTCCGCTTATGCGTTCGCGCATTTGAAGACCGACAAAATGATCGGGCTTTCAACTCAAGTTTGGCTGTAGATTATACAATCCGGATCCTATCGCGTCCGCAAACACGGTCACCGCGCGGGCGGCAGTGGAACGGTGCCAGTTACATCGCCGCCGGCGGGGCAGTTCTGAACGTCAGTCTTGCAGCGGCCGGCCACATCGTTCGACTGTGGCGTATTCGGCACCAGTGCATAACCCTCGATGCGTGCAGCATTGGAGGCCGTCTTCCGATTTCGTTGATTTTCGAGCTTCTTGCGACATTCCGCATAGGGCTGTGCGCCTTCCACCGATTCCGAATAGCGGCAAAAAGCATCGTCGTCGACAACTACCGTGCTTGGCGTAGACGCGCAGCCGGAAAGCACGACCGTGGCCAGCAAGGCTCCAAACCCAAGATGTACCGGTGTTCTCGCCACGTCCCTGCCCCCGTCATCAAGTTGAACACTTGACCACCAAGTCGGTCAAGCCGACTTTTGCAAATAAGCATTATGACGACTAATAATCGCCAACCACCATCCCTCACGACAACTGCCCTCGATGCAGCAGTGATGCCCAAGTGATGATGCGGCAAACGATTGGAATGTTTGACGAATATCAGTCACACGAAAATGGCAAGAACGTTTTGAGAGCAATGAAGGAAAATGCCAGGCAAGGTTTTCATAACGGATCACAAGCACCGCTCGGCTACAAATCGGTAGAAATCGAAAACGCGGCAATCGGGTGAAGAAAAAGCTGGCAATCGATCCAGTCGAGGCGATCCGGCCCTTAGTTTGCCGTTCCTACGCTGGAGCTACATCGGCACGGATGCCGCGCGCCGCCCCATAACGATGTTGCCGGATACCATGTCCGCTTCGTGCCAGTAACAGACATCCCCGATGGGAATACCCTACGGCCAAGTTAAGCCGACCGCTTGATCCAAAGAATACGGGCCGCTGCCAAGTAAAGCCTGAACTACGAGTGCCACCGCCCAAAAAGCAGGAAATTCCCATCCGCCGCCTTCGTTGGAAAACATCCAGCCCTTGGAGCCATGCACCATAACAATTGTGCCTATGATGAGCGGCACGAGCGCAATCGCGACGAGACTTGTAGCGACGCCAAAGATTAGCAATATCCCGCCACCTAATTCACCGAGTATCGTCAGATAACCCACTACACCGGGCAAGCCGAGCGAGCGGAAATACGCCGCCGTCCCTGCGGGCTTGAAGACAAACAATTTGAGCGAGCCATGCGCCAGAAACAAAATTCCTAGGGCTAGGCGTAAAAGAAACGTGCCGTACTGAATGAGTTCCGCGCGCGACATGGTGCTTCCCCTTGGGCTGCTCAGGCTTTGTCACTAGTACGCAATCTAGTTGAAGGTCGACTTGTCCGCTATGAGTCAATTGGCGACATAGCGGGCACGGCTTAATATATGGAAGAGATCGCCAACTGAGCCGACCTTCGCATTGAGGCTGGAGAAAAGAAGATGACATATCCAATGGTAGGAAGACGATATTACGTCGAATTTCCTACGATGTCATTCTATCTACACTTCGTGAGCGATCAGGCTCTGGAATTTATCGTCAAGAAAAGTCCAGACCTCCCGAAGGGTTCGGCGCACACTGTGGACATAACTATCGAACTCCTGCGCGATGAACTTTATATGGTGTCATGGCAGGAGAAGAGCGGAAACACAGTGGTTCATATTGAAGATTTCAAGGAACATCGTGTCCACGCCTTTCTGACTATGAAGGATTTGACATTCATCAGACAGTCCGCGCCTTTGATCGAAGTATCCCAAGTCGGCAATTAAGGCGACGCCGGTGGGCGCGTTATGTCCGAGTCGGGTCTTGGTTGCGTGATAACGCGCTGACGCTGTCCGTGACGGTCCACGATCCGGTTAATGCAGTCCGACACGGCCGATTTCAGCATTTTTTCCTGCTGGACGATCAGGACCTTCCCTGGGCCGTTG
>Ga0209483_1000558_pt1 | contig 31727 bp, 32 predicted proteins | sample NGEPerA_FD_184508 | JGI IMG/M metagenome (GOLD analysis project Ga0209483, IMG submission 184508) | Arctic peat soil microbial communities from the Barrow Environmental Observatory site, Barrow, Alaska, USA - NGEE PermafrostL2-A... | ecosystem: Environmental > Terrestrial > Soil > Wetlands >... | reverse complement strand
GCAGGGCGCGCTTGCCCGCCCGGACGGTGCGCAGGTGCTCGGCGCGGCGCGGGCGCTCGCCGAGAGCCTCGGCATGGCCCGCAACGAGTGGAACGGCTTCAACGTGCTGCATCGCGCCGCGGCGCGGGTCGCGGGGCTCGATATGGATTTTCTGCCGAGCGCCGGCGGGCGTGACGTGGCGAGGATTCTCGACGGCTGCCGCGGGGGCGATGTCGAGGTCGTGTATCTGCTCGGCGCCGACGAACTCGACCTTGCCGATACCGGCTCGGCTTTCGTGATCTATCAGGGGCATCACGGCGATCGCGGCGCGGCGCGCGCCGACGTCGTGCTGCCGGGCGCGGCCTACACCGAGAAGGACGGCACCTACGTCAACACCGAGGGACGGGCGCAATTGGGGCGCCGCGCGGTGTTCCCGCCGGGCGAGGCGCGCGAGGACTGGACAATCCTGCGAGCACTGTCGGGCGCGCTCGGCAAGCCGCTGCCGTTCAACTCGCTTGGCGAGTTGCGCAGCCGCATGCGGGCGGCGCATCCGACGCTCGGCGGCATCGATACGGTCGACAAGGCGGCGTGGGGCGCTTTCGGCGCGGTCGGACCGATCGCGGCGACGCCGTTCGCCTATCCGATCGCCGATTTCTACAAGACCGACCCGATCAGCCGCGCCAGCCCGACGATGGCCGAGTGCAGCGAGCTGTTCGTGACCGGCGCGGGCCACGCGCGGACAGGCACGCATGGATAGGTTCTTCTGGAACGACATCGTTCCGACGGTCATCCTCGTCCTCGAGATATTGGCGATTGTCGTGCCGCTGCTGTTGGCGATCGCCTATCTGACCTATGCCGAGCGCAAGGTGATCGCGGCGTCGCAGCTGCGCAAGGGGCCGAACGTCGTCGGCCCCTTCGGACTGCTGCAGCCGATCGCGGACGGCGTGAAGCTGTTTCTCAAGGAGACGATCGTCCCCAGCGGCGCCAACCGCATCGTCTTCCTCGCCGCGCCGATGGTGACCTTCGCATTGGCGCTGGTTGCCTGGGCGGTGATCCCCTTCGATTACGGGATCGTGATTGCCAACATCAATGTCGGTATCCTCTATCTATTCGCGATCAGTTCGCTGTCGGTCTACGGCGTCATCATGGCCGGGTGGGCGTCGAACTCGCGCTATGCCTTTCTTGGCGCGTTGCGCTCGGCGGCGCAAATGGTCTCCTACGAGGTCTCGATCGGCTTCGTCCTGGTCACCGTGCTGCTCTGTGCGGGGTCGTTGAACCTTACCGACATCGTCTTGGCTCAGCGCCACATCTGGTATGCGATCCCGCTGTTGCCGATGTTCGTCGTGTTCTTCGTATCGGGGCTGGCGGAAACCAATCGCTCGCCGTTCGACCTGCCGGAGGGCGAGTCGGAATTGGTGGCCGGCTACTTCGTCGAGTATTCGGCGATGAGCTTCGCCCTGTTTTTCCTTGGCGAGTACGGCAACATGATCCTGGTCAGCGCCATGACCAGCATCCTGTTCCTCGGCGGCTGGCTGCCGCCGTTCGGCATCGAGCCGTTCAGCGGCGTGCTCGCGCACATCTGGCACGGACTATGGCTCGCGCTGAAGATCGCCTTCGTGCTGTTCGGCTTTCTCTGGGTGCGGGCGACCTTTCCGCGTTTCCGCTATGACCAGTTGATGCGGCTTGGCTGGAAGGTGTTCCTGCCATTTTCTCTGATATGGTTGGTGCTCACCGCGGGGTTTCTGACCGCGATGGGCTGGGTTCCGGTTCATTGACAGGATGAGGGCAGCGGTATGGCGAGGACGAGGGTTTGTAGATGAACTTCCTGGCGCGCAGCGCGCGCGGCCTTCTCCTGACCGAGCTGCTTTCGGGTATGCTGTTGACCCTGCGCTACATGCTGTTTACGCGCCCGGTGACGGTCAATTACCCCTATGAGAAGGGGCCGCTGTCGTCGCGGTTTCGCGGCGAGCATGCGCTGCGCCGCTATCCGAACGGCGAAGAGCGCTGCATCGCGTGCAAATTGTGCGAGGCGATCTGCCCGGCGCTGGCGATCACCATCGAGGCCGAGCCGCGCGCCGACGGCAGCCGCCGCACGACGCGCTACGACATCGACATGACCAAGTGCATCTATTGCGGCTATTGCCAGGAAGCCTGCCCGGTGGACGCGATCGTCGAGGGGCCGAATTTCGAATTCGCCTCGGAGACGCGCGAGGAACTGTTCTACGACAAGGACAAGCTGCTCGCGAACGGCGATCGCTGGGAGGCCGAGATCGCCAGGAGCCTCGCGCTCGAGGCGCCGTACCGATGATCCTTCCCGCGATCATGTTCTACCTGTTCGCCGCGCTGGCTATCGCCTCGGGCGTGATGGTCGTCTCGGCGCGCAATCCGGTGCATTCGGTGCTGTTCCTGATCCTCGCCTTTTTCAACGCGGCGGGTCTCTTTGTGCTGATGGGGGCCGAGTTCCTGGCGATGATCCTCATCATCGTCTATGTCGGCGCGGTCGCGGTGCTGTTCCTTTTCGTCGTGATGATGCTCGACATCGATTTCGCCCAGCTTCGCAGCGGCGCCGCGAGGTATCTTCCGATCGGCGCGCTGATCGGTTTCATCCTGCTAGCGGAGCTGATCTTCGTGTTCGGCAGCTGGGTGATCGTGCCCAATGTCGCGGGCGTCGCCGCCGCGCCGCTGCCCACGGGTGCACATTTCACCAATACCCGCGCGCTAGGCGACCTGCTCTATACGCGCTACGTCTTCGCCTTCCAGATGGCGGGGATGGTTCTGCTCGTCGCGATGATCGGGGCGATCGTGCTGACGTTGCGCCATCGCGTCGGGACGCGGCGGCAAGTCATCGCCGACCAGCTCGGGCGGGTCCGCAACCAGACCGTCGAAGTAGTCAAGGCGCCGGTCGGCGCCGGGGTCGCGGATTAGCGCCATGACGATCGGGCTCGCTCATTACCTGACCGTCGCGGCAATCCTCTTCACGCTCGGGATTTTCGGGATTTTTCTCAACCGCAAGAACGTCATCATCATCCTGATGTCGATCGAGCTGATGCTGCTCGCGGTCAACATCAATTTCGTTGCCTTCTCGGTCGTGCTCAACGATCTGGTCGGCCAGGTCTTCGCGATGTTCGTGCTGACGGTGGCGGCGGCGGAAGCCGCTATCGGGCTCGCCATTCTGCTGGTTTATTTCCGCAACCGCGGGACGATCCGGGTCGAGGACATCCGGATGATGCGGGGTTAGCGCCGTGGTCGCTCTCGTCGTTTTCCTGCCGCTTTTGGCCGCCGCGATCGCCGGGTTCTTCGGCCGGGCGATCGGCGATCGCGGCGCGCAAATCGTGACCTGCGGCGCGCTCGTGCTGTCGGCGGCATTCGGCATTCTGGTGTTCCGCGACGTCATGGGGCAGTCGGCGCCGCAGGTGCAAACCTTGGTGACCTGGATCGCCGCCGGCGGCGTCGATGTCGCGTGGTCGCTGCGCCTCGATACGCTCAGCGGGGTGATGATCCTCGTCGTGACCATCGTCTCGGCGATGGTCCACATCTATTCGATCGGCTACATGGCCCATGACCATTCCATCCCGCGGTTCATGGCCTATCTGAGCCTGTTCACCTTCTTCATGCTGATGCTGGTGACGGCCAACGATTTCGTGCAGATGTTCTTCGGCTGGGAGGGGGTCGGTCTCTGCTCGTACCTCCTGATCGGCTTCTGGTACGACCGCGACACCGCCGACGCGGCGGCGATCAAGGCCTTTGTCGTCAACCGGATCGGCGATTTCGGGTTCGCGCTCGGCATCTTCGCGGTGTTCGTGATTTTCGGGTCCCTGGATTTCGAGACGGTGTTCGGCAAGGCGCCGGCGGCGACGCACGAGGTGATGAATTTCCTCGGCTGGCAGGTGCCGGCGCTGACCCTCGCCTGCATCCTCCTCTTTGTCGGGGCGATGGGAAAATCGGCGCAGCTCGGCCTCCATACCTGGCTGCCCGACGCAATGGAGGGGCCGACCCCGGTGTCGGCGCTGATCCACGCCGCGACGATGGTGACCGCCGGCGTCTACATGGTGGCGCGGCTGTCGCCGATGTTCGAATATGCGCCGGGCGCGCTGGCCATGGTCGGGGTGATCGGCGGCACGACGTGCATGTTCGCCGCCAGCATCGGCATGGCGCAGAACGACATCAAGCGCGTCATCGCCTATTCGACCTGTTCGCAGCTCGGCTACATGTTTTTCGCCGCCGGCGTCTCGGCCTACGGCGCGGCGATGTTCCACCTGTTCACCCACGCCTTCTTCAAGGCGCTGCTGTTCCTGTGCGCCGGCTCTGTGATTCACGCGATGTCGGGCGAGCAGGACATGCGGCGCATGGGCGGGTTGTGGAACAAAATCCCGATCACCTATGTGCTGATGTGGATCGGCAGCCTGTCCTTGGCGGGCATCCCGTTCTTTTCGGGCTATTTCTCCAAGGATTCGATCCTCGCCGCCGCCTGGGCGTCGGGGACGGCGGTCGGGCGGTATTCGTTCTGCCTCGGCGTCTTCACCGCCTTTCTGACCGCGTTCTACTCGTGGCGGCTGCTGATCATGACCTTCCACGGCACCTCGCGCGCCGATCACGAGACCCAGCACCACATTCACGAAAGCCCGTGGGTCATGCTGCTGCCGCTCTTCGTTCTAGCGGCGGGAGCAATCTTCGTCGGCTATTTCGCCGCGCCGTATTTTATCGGCGAGGATCGGGTTGCGTTCTGGAAGCAGGCGATCCTGGTGCTGCCCGCGCACGATTCTCTCGCGGCGATGGAACACAATTCGACCTTTATCGATCTCCTGCCGCTGATCGCCGGGGTCACCGGCATCGCGCTCGCCTATATCTGCTACATCGTGCGGCCGGGCATCCCGGCCGAGATGGCGATGCGGTTCCGCGCGCTCTATCTGTTCCTACTGAACAAATGGTATTTCGACGAGCTCTACGATCGGCTCTTCGTGCGCAGCGCGTTCAGCCTCGGCGACGGGCTTTGGAAGACCGGCGACGGCACGATCATCGACGGGCTGGGTCCGGACGGCATCGCCGCCGCGACGCGCGAGCTGGCGCGCGAGGCGAGCCGGCTGCAGACCGGCTACGTCTACCACTACGCCTTCGCCATGCTGATCGGCGTCGTCGCGCTGATCACCTGGTACCTGATCCCGCGGTGATGGTGATGCTGAGCCCCGCAGAAATAAGAAACTCGTCATTCCCGCGAAAGCGGGAATGCAGGGCCAACGCTACGTCGCTTGCCCTGGACCCCCGCTTTCGCGGGGGCGGCGATAAGGAAGCGGTAAGCGCCCAATGGGACAAACCATGAGCCACTGGCCGCTGCTGTCGCTCGTCACCTTCCTGCCGCTGGTGGGGGCCGGGTTTATCCTGACGACGCGCGGCGACGCCGAGATCGTCGCGCGCAACGCCAAGAACATCGCGCTGTCGACTTCGATCATCGTGTTTCTGCTGTCGCTGCTGCTGTGGATCGATTTCAACCCGGCGACGGCGGCGTTCCAATTTGTCGAGGAGGCGCGTTGGATCAAAATCGGCGGGTTCGCGATCAACTATCACATGGGGATCGACGGGATTTCGCTGTTCTTCGTGCTGCTCTCGACCCTGCTGACCGTGCTCTGCGTCGCCGCGAGCTGGCAATCGGTGCATGCCCAGGTCAAGGAATACATGATCGCCTTCCTCGTCCTCGAGACGCTGATGGTGGGCATGTTCTGCGCGCTCGATCTCATCGTGTTCTACGTGTTTTTCGAGGGCGTGCTGATCCCGATGTTCCTGATCATCGGGGTGTGGGGCCACAGCAACCGGGTCTATGCCGCGTTCAAATTCTTCCTCTACACGCTGCTCGGTTCCGTGCTGATGCTGCTGGCGATCATCGCCGTCTATTTCAACACCGATCCACATACGATGGACATTCCCACGCTGCTTGCCTCGTCGCACTTCTCGTTCGGGCTGCAGAAATGGCTGTTCCTCGCCTTTTTCGCATCTTTCGCGGTCAAGGTGCCGATGTGGCCGGTCCACACCTGGCTTCCCGACGCGCATGTCGAGGCGCCGACCGCCGGATCGGTTATCCTAGCCGGCGTTCTTTTGAAGATGGGCGGGTACGGGTTCGTGCGCTTTTCGCTGCCGTTGTTCCCGCTCGCCTCGCATTATTTCACGCCGATGATGTTCGCGCTCTCGGCGATCGCGGTGATCTACACCTCGCTCGTCGCGCTGGCGCAGACCAACATGAAGAAGCTGATCGCCTATTCGTCGGTCGCCCATATGGGCTTCGTGACGATGGGCATCTTCGCGGCGACCAGCGAGGCGGTGCAGGGCGCGGTCATCCAGATGCTGAGCCACGGTCTCGTTTCGGGCGCGCTGTTCCTTTGCGTTGGCGTGATCTATGACCGGATGCACACTTACGACATCGCCCGCTATGGCGGGCTCGTCGAACGCATGCCCGCCTATGCGTTCGTCTTCATGGCGTTCATGCTGGCCTCGGTCGGGTTGCCGGGGACAAGCGGGTTTGTCGGCGAGTTCCTGATCCTCCTGGGGACGTTCCGGGTGTCGACGCTCGAATGCTTTCTGGCGGCGACCGCATTGTTCCTCGGCGCCGCCTATATGCTCTACCTTTATCGCCGGGTGATTTTCGGCACGATCACGCGCGACGATCTGCGCAACATTCTCGACCTCACGCCGCGGGAGAAGGCGGTGTTCGCGCCACTCTTGATCCTGGTGTTGTGGATGGGCGTCTACCCGAGCTCGTTCCTGACGCCGATCCGCGCCTCGGTCGATCATCTGGTGCAGCAGGTCGGCGCCGCGCAGGCCGGCCAGCGCGCGAGCGCGGAGTAGACCGCGATGCCGCTCGCCGCCGCCCCCGATTTCCTGCCGGCGCTGCCGGAGATTGCGCTCGCCATCGCCGCTATGGTGCTGCTGCTGATCGGCGTGTTCCGCGGCGAGGGCTCGACCCGGCTCGTCTCGTGGCTCGCGGTGCTGGTGCTAATCGGCATCCTCATCCTGGCGGCGCGGCTCGGGCTCGACCGGCATGTCGCCTTCTACGGCATGTTCGTGACCGATGCCTTCGGGCTCTTCATGAAGGCGCTGGTGCTGATCGGCTCGGCGGTGTCGATCGTGATGGCGATGCGCTACAACGAGGAGCATCAGATCGCGCGGTTCGAGTTCCCGGTGCTGGTGCTGCTGGCGACCACCGGGATGATGGTCATGGTTTCGGCCAACGACCTGATCACGCTCTATCTCGGCCTCGAATTGCAGAGCCTGGCGCTCTACGTCGTAGCCAGCTTCGACCGGGATTCGGTCCGTTCGAGCGAGGCAGGGCTGAAGTATTTCGTGCTGGGCGCGTTGTCGTCGGGGATGCTGCTGTACGGCGCCTCGATGATCTACGGTTTTGCCGGGACGACGAGTTTTGCGGCGCTGGCGAAGATCTTGATCGGGGCGAGCCATGCCTCGCCGGGGCTGATCATCGGCGTTGTCTTCGTCACGGTCGGGCTCGCCTTCAAGGTCTCGGCGGTGCCGTTCCACATGTGGTTGCCGGACGTCTACGAGGGCGCCCCGACCCCGGTCACCGCGTTCTTCGCGGTCGCCCCGAAGATGGCGGCTATCGCGCTCTTCATACGCTTCCTGATCGAGCCGTTCGGCGGCATGCTGGCCGAATGGCGGCAGGTGATCGTGTTCCTCTCGGTCGCCTCGATGGTGCTGGGCGCGGTCGCGGCGATCGCGCAGACCAACATCAAGCGGCTGATGGCCTACAGCTCGATCGGCCATATCGGCTACGCGCTGATCGGCCTCGCGGCGGCGACGCCGGCGGGCATCCGCGGCGTTCTCGTCTATATGGCGATCTACCTCTTCATGAATGTCGGCACCTTCGCGGTGATCCTCTGCATGCGGCAGAACGGCAAGATGCTCGAAGGCATCAACGACCTGGCGGGCCTGTCGCGCTCGCAGCCGGGCTTGGCGCTGGCGCTGGCGATCTTCATGTTCGCGATGGCGGGCATCCCGCCGACCGCCGGGTTTTTTTCCAAGCTCTACATCTTCGTCGCCGCGATCGACGCGAAATTGATCGGGCTCGCCATCATCGGCGTCGTCGCCAGCGTTGTGGGAGCGTTCTATTACCTGCGGATCGTCAAGGTGATGTATTTCGACGAGCCGGCCGGGGCGTTCGACCGGCCGATCGCGATCGAGCTGAAGGCCGTGTTGGTGGTTACCGCGATCGTGACGCTGTTCTTCTTCCTGCTGCCCGATCCCGTGGTCGGCAGCGCCGAGGCCGCGGCGGCCTCGCTTTTCCCGCGATGAACGGCCAGACGCCGCTTCCATCGCTCTTTCGGCTGGCCGCTTACGACACGATCGGCAGCACCAACGACGAAGCCAAGCGCCTGGCGCGCGAGGGCGAGGCGGAAGGGCTGATTGTCTGCGCCAAGGCACAGACAGCCGGGCGCGGGCGGCGCGGCCGCAATTGGGCGTCCCCGCCGGGCAACCTCTATTCGTCGACGCTGCTGCGGCCGAATTGCCGGGCCGGGACCGCGGCGCAGCTTGGCTTTGTCGCGGCGCTGGGCGTCGGCGGCGCGATCGGCGAGCTTGCTCCGGAAATCGGATTGCTTTGCAAATGGCCGAATGACCTTCTCGCCAACGGCAAGAAGGTTTCCGGCATCCTCCTGGAAACCGAGATGATCGCCGGCGACATCCCGGACTTCGTCGTGTTGGGTGTCGGCGTCAACCTCGCATCGTCGCCGAGCGACACGCCTTACCCAGCCACCTCACTGGCCGCGGAGGGCGCCCCGGAAATCGTGCCGCTGACGATGATCTCGGTATTTGCCCGCCATTTCGCCAAATGGCTCGCCCGCTGGCGCGAGGAGGGGTTCGCCCCGATCCGCGAGGCATGGCTCGCGCGGGCGAGCGGCCTCGGCGAGCCGGTGCAGGTGCGGCTCGAACGCGACACGCTCGAGGGGCGCTTTCTCGATCTCGACGGCGACGGCGCGCTGCTGCTCGGCGTGGCCGGCGGCAGCCGCCGCATCGCCGCCGGCGAGATTTTTCCGGCCACGGCCTGATGCTGCTGGCGATCGATTCCGGCAACACCAACGCGGTCTTCGCGGTTTACGAGGGCGACGCGCTGCGGGCCTCGTGGCGGGTCTCGACCAATGCGCGGCGCACCGCCGACGAATATGCGGTGTGGCTGACCCAGCTTCTCGCTCTCGCGAACCTAAAGCCCGGCGACATCGACGCGACGATCGTTGCCAATGTCGTGCCGGAGGCGAGCTTCAACCTGCTGCAGCTCTGCCGGCGCTATCTCAACAGCGAACCGCTCATCGTCGGCAGCGCGAATTGCCAGCCGGGGATCGGCATCGATGTCGACATGCCGCCGCAGAATGTCGGGGCCGACCGCGTCGCCAACGCGGTCGCGGCGCAGGACCGCTACAAGGCGCCGCTGATGGTCATCGATTTCGGCACCGCGACCAATTTCGACGTCGTCGACAAGGGGGGCAATTACTGCGGCGGCATCATCGCGCCCGGACCGAACCTGTCGCTTCAGGCGTTGGAGATGGCGGCGGCGCAATTGCCGCACATCGCGATCCGCAAGCCGCCCGCCGTCGTCGGGCGCAACACGATTTCGGCAATGGAGTCGGGTGTGTTCTGGGGCTATGTCGGGATGCTGGAAGGGCTGGTGAATCGGGTTCGCGAGGAGCGCGGCGAGAAGATGGCGACGGTGGCGACCGGCGGTCTCGCGCCGCTCTTCGCCGGAGCGACCAAGGCGATCGAGAAGGTCGATCCCGATCTGACGCTGTGGGGGCTTCGGCTGATCTACCGGCGCAATCGCAACCGATGATCCCAGGGCGATGAAAGCCCAGGGGGCCCAAAAGACCGCGCCCAAGGGCGACGTCACGGCGTTGGACCGCACGATCGAGCGCGACGAGAAGGGACTTTATTTCGTCCCGCTCGGCGGCAGCGGCGAGATCGGGATGAACCTCAACCTTTACGGCTATCGCGGTCAATGGCTGATGCTCGATTGCGGCGTCACCTTTGGCGACGATACGCAGCCGGGGCTCGATGTGGTGATGCCCGACCCCGCCTTTATCGTCGAGCGCAAGGACAAGCTCCTCGGCATCGTCGCGACCCACGCGCACGAAGACCATATCGGCGCGATCCCCTATCTGTGGCCGCAGCTGCAATGCCCGATCTGGGCGACGCCGTTCACCGCCTCCCTGCTGAAGGCGAAGCTGGAGGAAGCCGGGCTCGCGGGCCGGGCAAAGATCACCATCGTGCCGATGTCGGGCCGGTTTTCGATCGGTCCGTTCGAGCTGGAACTGGTCACGCTGACCCATTCGATCCCGGAGCCGAACGCCGTCGCGATCCGCACGCCGGTCGGCACGGTCATGCACACGGGCGACTGGAAGCTCGACCCCGATCCGCTGATCGGCGACGTCACCGACGAAGCGGCGCTGATCCGCATCGGCGACGAGGGCGTCATCGCGATGGTCGGCGACTCGACCAACGCGCTGAAGGACGGCACTTCCGGCTCCGAAGCCGAATTACGCCAGTCGCTGACCGAGCTGATCGGGCGCTACCAGGGCCGGATAGCGGTCGCCTGCTTCGCATCGAATGTTGCCCGGCTGCACACGATTGCGCGGGCGGCGCAGGCGCACGGCCGCGACGTGGCGCTGATCGGCCGCTCGCTGTGGCGCATGGACAAGGCGGCGCGTGAGAACGGCTATCTCAACGATCTGCCGCGCTTCCTGACCGAGGACGAGGCGGGCTATGTCCCGTCGGACCGGATCCTGCTGATCTGCACCGGCAGCCAGGGCGAGCCGCGCGCGGCCTTGGCGCGCATCGCCCGCGAAGACCATGCGCACATCGTGCTCGAGGATGGCGATGTCGTGATCTTCTCGTCGCGCATCATCCCCGGCAACGAGAAGGCGATCGGCCGCCTGCAGAATGCCTTGGTGCGGCTCGGCGTCGAGATCGTCACCGAGACCGACCATTTCGTCCATGTCTCGGGCCATCCGGCGCGCGCCGAGCTGGTGCGGATGTACCAGATGGTGCGGCCCAAGGTGGCGATCCCGGTGCATGGCGAAGCGCGGCACCTCGCGGCCCATGCCGATCTGGCGATGGATTGCCAGGTCGCCGACGCGCTGATCATCGAGAACGGCGATGTCGTGCGTCTCGACGCGCAGGGCGCCACGATCGAGGGCCAGGTGCCGGCGGGCCGCGTCGCCAGCGACGGAAAACGGCTGTTGCCGGTCGGCGGGATGGTGTTCCAGCAGCGCAAGCGGGTCGGCAATCAGGGCGGGGTTGTCGCCGCAATAGTCGTCGATCGCGGCGGCGGCCTTGCCGCGCCGCCGCAAATCACCCTGATCGGGCTTGTCGAGGCGCATGAGACGGCCGATGTCTCTACCGCGCTGGGCGCTGCGGTGACCGCTGCGGTCGAGGCGCTGCCGCGAGCCATGCGGCACGACGATACGAGGGTACGCGATGCCGCGAACCGCGCGCTGCGCAAGGCGGTCAACGAGCGGATCGGCAAGCGGGCGCTGATCGAGGTGCAACTCATCCGGCTGTAAGGCTCAAGGGGATCGAAAAAGCGAGATGATCGGAAAGCTGAACCATGTCGCGATCGTCGTCCCCGACCTCGCCGCGGCGGCGGCGCTCTACCGCGACACGCTCGGCGCCACGGTATTGCCGCCGCATGCGCTGCCCGAGCATGGCGTCACTGCGGTGTTTGTCGAGCTGGGCAACACGCGCATCGAACTGCTGAAGCCGTTGGGGGCGGACTCGCCGGTGCGCGGTTTTCTCGCACGCAACCCCGAGGGCGGGATGCACCATGTCTGCTATGAGGTGCCCGATATCAGGGCGGCGCGCGACCGCCTGCGGGCGGCGGGCGCGCGCGTGCTCGGCGACGGCGAGCCCAGTACCGGCGCGCACGGCAAGCCGGTACTGTTCCTGCACCCGAAGGATTTCTGCGGCACGCTGGTCGAGCTCGAAGAGGTTTGATGGCCAGGGACCATGGGCTGGGTCACCGGAATCGTCGTCTATGTTCTGACCTGGTGGGTGGTGCTGTTCATGACCCTGCCGCTCTGGGTCAAGCCGACCGAGCCCGACGACACCGGCTACGGCTTCGGTGCGCCGAAGCATCCGCATATGGGGCGCAAGGCGGCGCTGACCTCGGCGATCGCCGCGGTCCTCTGGGTCGGCATCTATATCCTGGTCAAGGAGCCGTGGTTCAGCTTTCGCGGGGGATGAGGTGAGCGCCGCCTATTGTCTTGCCGCGCCCGGCAATCCGCTGCACGGGCGCTATCACGATGATGAATACGGCTTTCCGTCGCGTGACGAGGCGGTGTTGTTCGAACGGCTGGTGCTGGAGATCAACCAGGCCGGACTGTCCTGGGCGACGATCCTGCGCAAGCGCGCGGCGTTTCGCGCCGCCTTCGCCGATTTCAATGTCGACGAGGTCGCCGCTTTCGGCGCGGCCGATACCGAGCGCCTGATGACGGATGCCGGGATCATCCGCAACCGCCTGAAGATCGCGGCCGTCATCGACAATGCGCGGCGCATCCGGGAGCTGCGCCGCGAATACGGATCGTTCGCCGGCTGGCTCGATTCGCACCATCCGCGACCGCGCGAGGAATGGGTCAGGCTGTTCAAGAAGACTTTTCGCTTCACCGGCGGAGAGATCGTCAACGAGTTCCTGATGAGCCTTGGATATCTCCGCGGCGCGCATGAGCCGAGCTGCCCGATCTACGCACGGATAGCGGCGCTCGATCCGCCGTGGGTCGAGAAACGCAGCGAGAGGGGAGAGCCGGGCTGAGCGATGAACGCAGAGGGCCAAATTGACGCACGCTTCGGTCCGGGCTATAGCAGCGCCCGGAACTTTTGTCCCCGACGTCTCGTATCTTTGACGCTCGGCGAACCGGCTGGGCGGGCTCCTTAGCCGATATCCCGGGCGCATTCCGCCTGGAATTGTGTTCAAAACGGTCGCCGATGAAGGAGGAGACATTGTCGCTGCGGCAGAAATACCAGACGATCCTAACCCAGCTGGCGCCCGCCGGGGCCGTGGGCGTGTCTTTGGCGCTGGGCGCCGCGGCTCCCGCCGTGGCGAGCGAGCAGCCGGCCGGCGCGCAGCCTTCGGCGGTCGAGAAGGAGAAAGTCTCCGAGCGGCTCGCTGCGGTGCGCGACGCGGTAACGGCAATCGATCAGACCAGGGCCGACGCCGCTAAGGCCGACGGCCGGCTGGCCTGGGGTAATTGGGGCTGGGGATATCGCGGTGGCCGGGGCTGGCCCAATTGGAACAACTGGCACAACTGGAACAACTGGGGCAACTGGTTCCGCAACTGGTAGGCGCCAGGCCTCGGGAGCGGACGGCGGGTATCATCTGGAGGCGTCGACCATGCCCCAGATTCAGCTGCTGGTCGTCCAGCCGACCCCGTTTTGCAATATCGATTGCCGTTACTGCTATCTGCCGGAGCGCACCAACAAGTCGGTGGTGGCGGAGGAGACGCTTCGCAACCTGTTCAGCCAGGTTTTTGTCTCGGGCTGGGCCGGGGATGGACTGAGCGTGGTCTGGCATGCCGGCGAACCGCTGGTGCTTCCCGTTGCCTTCTACCGCCGCGCCTTCGCCTTGATCGACGAACTCAAGCCGGCGGAGATTACCGTCAGGCACTCATTTCAGACCAACGGCACACTGATTGACGACGCCTGGTGCGAGTTCATCGGCGAGTGCGGCGTCAATGTCGGCGTCAGCGTCGACGGGCCGAGGCATCTGCACGACCTCAACCGGATCACCCGCTCGGGCCGCGGCACGTTCGACAAGACGGTGGCCGGCATCCGACGCTTGAAGGTGCGTGGGGTGCCGTTCCACGTGATCTCGGTGCTAACCCCGCAGAGCCTGGCGGCGCCGGCCGAGATGTTCGATTTCTACCTCGCCGAGGGGATCGAGCACGTCTGTTTCAATGTCGAGGAAAGCGAGGGCGAGCATCGCTCGGCGAGTTTCGCCGAGATCGGCATCGAGGATGCGTACTACCGCTTCCTCAGCGAATTCTGGCGTCTTTCGGCGGCGCATCCCGGCAAGATCCATTTCATCCGCGAGATCGACGAGGCGCAGCGCAACATCTTTCGGCCGCAGAATGCTGGATTCTTCAATCAGTTGGCGACGCCGTTCGCGATCACCAGCATGGATTGGACCGGCAACATCGCCACCTTCTCGCCCGAGTTGCTGGGGCTCAAGAGCCCGCTCTACGGCGATTTCGTGCTCGGCAACGTCAATCGCGATCGCCTGGTCGAGCTGGCCGAGCGGCCTCTTCTGTCGCGGATGAAGGCCGATATCGACGCCGGTATCGCTTTGTGCCGCGGGCGCTGCGAGTATTTCAGCGTGTGCGGCGGCGGCGAACCGGTCAACAAGCTGTTCGAGAACGGCAGCTTTGCGACCGCTGAAACGACCTATTGCCGGATGACCAAGATGCGGGCGACCGATCTGGTTCTGGATCGGCTCGAGCGGTTTCCGGAACTAATGGGGGGCAGGGAGGCGGCGCGGCCGCCCGGCAGTGCCTCGCCGGTTGGGTAGGCGGTGGCCGCATCCGTGGCGTTCACTTGGGGAGGATGGGGATGAAGACGAACCATACGAAGCTTGGCGCGATTGCCGCGGCCCTGGTCGTGGCGGCGGGCCTTTCCGGCAGCGCCTTCGCGCAGGGCGCCGCGCCGGGCGGGCAGGGCGATAATTCGCAAGGCTATGCGCCGGCGGGCAACGATGCCAATGCCGCCGGGCCGTCCGGCGGGACCCGGGCGCTCGAAGTGCCGGTGCTTTATGTGACCGGCATCGAAGTCATTCATGGCGCGCTCGATCCCAAGGTCGACATCGTCCGCGTCACCGGTCTCGCCAGCTCGGCGGGGTGGAGCGCACCGACGCTGGTGCCGTTCTTCTACGGCAAGCCGGCCGACGACGTGCTCGATCTGCAGTTCATCGCGACCAGCCCCGAACAGTCGCAGAAGGCCGAGGGCTTCATGCCGATCTCGGCCAGCTTCACGCTCGATGCCAGCCATCCGTTCAAGGGCGTCCGCGTCCGCGCCTTTGGCAACGCGTTGCAGCTCAAGCAGATGAACGGAAGCGCCCAGGCGCAGGTCAAGGCCGTCGACTGCAAGGATTGCGTCGGCAAGGCCTTTGTCGACAAGGGACAGGGGCAGGCCGGCCCCGGCGTGATCTATGGCGGCGACCTGCCGCCCGACTACCGTCCGATCTCGCCGACTCACGGGGTCAAGGGCGACATCCACAACCCGAACCGGATCAACCTGATCCTCGACGAACAGAACAAGATCGTGATGGCTTTCTGGGAGTAGGAGAGCCCGTTCGCCCGGAATCGTCGCGACCTCGCGGAAGCGCGGCGCCCCCGATCGCCGAATGACGGTCGGGGGCGAATTGGCGTGGGATCTAGTCTAGGTAACGGAACTTATCGATGAATGGTCGGAGTGAGAGGATTTGAACCTCCGGCCCCTGCCTCCCGAAAGCAGTGCTCTACCAGGCTGAGCTACACTCCGCCGTGTCCGGCGCCCGTGTGGGCGCGCTCTATAGCGCCAATACGGCAAATCCGCAATCAGAAGCCGCGTTCCGTGGCGAAAGCGGCGGCTTCGGTGAGGGCGCGGCGCAGCGGGCTGTCGGGAAAGCGGTCGAGCGCGTCGATCGCCGAGCCGGCATAGGCACGTCCCCGCGCCAGCGTTTCGGCCAGCGCGCCGCGGCGTTCGAGGATGCGCACCGCGCGCTCGAGATCGCCCGTCTGCTGCTCGCCATCTTCGAGCGTGCGGCGCCAGAAGGACCGCTCCTCGGCATCGCCGCGGGCGAAGGCGATGACGATCGGCAGTGTGATCTTGCCGTCGCGGAAATCGTCGCCAACCGTCTTGCCGAGCTCGGTCTGGCGCGCCGAGAAATCGAGCATGTCGTCGATCAGTTGATAGGCGATGCCGAGATTGCGTCCAAACCGTTCGAGCGCCATCTCGTCGTCAACCGGGCGTTCGGCGAGCACCGCGCCCACCCGGCTCGCCGCCGCGAACAGCGCCGCGGTCTTCGCCTCGATCACCGCCAGGTAGGCGTCTTCGGTGGTCGTCGTGTCGTTCGCGGTCATCAACTGGTTCACCTCGCCCTCGGCGATGACCGAAGCAGCACGCGACAGGATCTCCAGCACGCGCAGCGAACCGTCCTCGACCATCAGCTGAAAGGCGCGGGCGAACAGGAAATCCCCGACCAGGATCGCCGGCTTGTTGCCCCAGACCGCATTCGCGGTATCGCGCCCGCGGCGCAGCTCGCTGGTGTCGACCACGTCGTCGTGCAGCAGGGTCGCGGTGTGAATGAACTCGACCACGGCGGCGATCGCGATATGGCGGTCGCCGCGATACCCGCCGAGTCGCGCGCAGGCGAGCGTCAAGAGCGGCCGCAACCGTTTGCCGCCGGCCGAGACGATGTGTCCGGCAACCTGCGGGATCAGCGCGACCGGGCTGTGCATGCGCTCGACGATCAGCGTGTTGACTCGTTCCAGATCGCCGGACATCAGCCGAAACAGCGGATCCAGGGACGCGGCCGGGCGGTCGGGCGCACGATCGATGCTCGGTACCGGAGGGGCCACGATTACTCCTCGATCGGCGCTCTGACGCCCGGCGGCGGCGAAGCTTGACGTGCCCGAAGGCGAGCGAGCATAGAGTGACGGGGTGCCCGGTCAAGTGCCGGAGCCTTACCGGCTGGATCGCCGACAGCTAACGGGCCGCCGATGAAGGAGTTGCTGCGCACCAACGATCTGGTCCGGCTGTCGTGGATCGAGGCGCTGCTGGCCGATGCCGGGATCGGCTGCTTGGTCCTCGACCAGCACACGAGCCTCGTCGAAGGCAGCATCGGGGCGATCCAGCGGCGGCTGATGGTTGCCAAACGCGATCACGGCCGCGCCACCAGCCTGATCACCGAGGCGGATCCCGGCGCATGAGCCTGCCCGAGGACGGCATAGCGCTCAGCGAAGACAGCTTGCTCGGCGGCCGGGTTCGCTTGCGCCAGCCGGTCGACGGCGCGCGCGCCTCGATCGACGCGGTGTTCCTCGCCGCGGCGGTGCCGGTCGAGCCGGGCCAGCTCGTGCTCGACATCGGCTGCGGCACCGGCGCGGCGATGCTGTGCGTCGCGGCGCGCGAGCCGCAATGCCGGGTCGCCGGCCTCGAACGCCAGCGCGAGCTGGTGCGCATCGCCGGCGACAACATCATCCTGAACGGTCTGCAGCAACGCGCCTCGGTCATGGTCGGCGATTTGCTGCAACCGCCGCCGCGGATCAGCGCCGGCGCGTTCGACCACGTGATCGCCAACCCGCCTTATCTCGAACGCGGCCGCGCCAACGAGACGCCAAACCCGGCGCGGGCCGAGGCGACGATCGAAGGCGATGCCGAGCTCGGCGATTGGATACGGTTCGCGCTGTCGATGGTGAAGCCGAGGGGCAGCGTGACCCTGATCCATCGCGCCGACCGGATCGACGCGGTGCTCGGCAAGATCGCCGGTCGGGCCGGCGAGGTCGTGGTCTTTCCGCTGTGGCCGGGGCAGGGGCGGCCGGCGACCCGGATTCTGGTGCGGGCGCGCAAGCAGGTCGCCTCGCCCGCCCGGCTCGCCGTCGGGATGCTGCTGCACGAAGCCGATGGCCGCTTCTCGCAGGCCGCCGAAGCGGTGCTGCGCGGCGCCGAGGCGCTGGCGCTGTAGGCGCGCACTGGCCGAAGCCGGCCGCGATACCCATCTGAAGATGCATGAAGTTTTCCGATCTGATCGAGCGTTTCCGCAATCCGCCGCCGGTCGTTCCGGTGCTGCGGTTCGATGGTGTCATCGCCTCCCGGCAGCGGCGCGGTGCGATGTCGCTCGCCACTCACGCCAACGCGCTCGACAGGGCGTTCCGGATGAAGCGCCTCGCCGGGGTGGCGATCGTCGTCAATTCGCCGGGCGGCTCGCCGGTGCAATCCTCGCTGCTGTACCGCCGCATCCGCCAGCTCGCCGACGAGAAGCAGGTGCCGGTCTTCGCCTTCGCCGAGGATGTCGCGGCATCGGGCGGCTATTGGCTGGCGCTCGCCGGAGACGAGGTCTACGCCGACGAAACCTCGCTGCTCGGATCGATCGGCGTGGTCAGCGGCGGGTTCGGCTTTACCCGGCTGATCGACCGGCTCGGCATCGAGCGTCGGCTGCACACCGCCGGCGAGAACAAGTCGCTGCTCGACCCGTTCCTGCCCGAGGCCGAGCGCGATGTCGAGCGGCTGGAAGCGTTGCAGGGCGACATCCATGCGGCATTCAAGGACCACGTAAAACGCCGGCGTATCGGCAAGATCGACCCGACCGACGATACGCTATTTTCGGGTGAGGTGATGACTGGCCGCATGGCGCTCGCCAAGGGCCTCATCGATGGCATCGGCGACCTGCGCGCGGTGATGCGCGCCCGCTTCGGCGATCGGGTTCGCCTCGTGTCCCTCGCCAGCGAGCGGCGGCGGCGCTGGTTCCTGCCGCGGCCGGTGCGCGGCATCGAGGCGCAAGGGCTCGGCCTTGCCGCCGATCTCGTCGATTGGCTGGAAGCGCGGCTGCTTTGGGCGCGGTTTGGGCTATAGGTCTGTTGACCCTAAGGCCGGGCGACCCTAAACCTCGAAAATGTTCGCCGGACTCCCCGAGCTCTTTGTCATCCTGATCGTGGTTTTCGCTGCGTGGCATGTCGTCAAGGCGTTCAACCGCGTGCGGCCGCCGGCGCCGCCGCAGCGTCCGCCGCCGCGCCCCCGGCCGCAGCCGATGATCGAGGCCGAGGATCTCGTCTCCTGCCGGGTCTGCGCCACCTATGTCGCGGCCAACGCGCCGGCTTGCGGCCGGGCCGACTGCCCGCAGCCGCGCTGACGGGATGTCGATGGCCGCCGCCAGCAAGCCGCTCGGCTTCCAGGGCCTGATCCTCGAATTGCAGCTTTATTGGGCGGCGCAAGGCTGCGTGATCCTGCAGCCGCTCGACCTCGAGGTCGGCGCCGGCACGTTCCACCCCGCGACCGCGCTGCGCGCGCTCGGGCCCGAACCGTGGAAGGCCGCCTATGTCCAGCCGTCGCGGCGCCCAACCGACGGGCGCTACGGCGACAACCCCAACCGGCTGCAGCATTACTACCAGCTGCAGGTGATCCTGAAGCCGTCGCCGGCCGACAGCCAGGAACTCTATCTCGACAGCCTAGCGGCGATCGGCATCGATGCGTCGCGCCACGACATCCGCTTTGTCGAGGACGATTGGGAAAGCCCGACCCTCGGCGCCTGGGGGCTCGGCTGGGAGGTGTGGCTCGACGGGATGGAGGTCAGCCAGTTCACCTATTTCCAGCAGGTCGGTGGGATTGAGTGCGACCCGGTCTCGACCGAACTGACCTATGGGCTCGAACGGCTGGCGATGTACGTGCAGGGGGTCGAAAGCGTCTACGACCTCGATTTCAACGGCGTCGAGGGCGCGGGCCGCATCACCTACGGCGATGTGTTCATGCGCGCCGAGCGGGAGTTCTCGGCGTACAATTTTGAGTTCGCCAACACCACCAAACTGTTCCAGCACTTCGCCGATGCCGAGGACGAGTGCAATGCGCTGATCGCCAAAGCTCTGCCGCTGCCCGCCTATGACCAGTGCCTCAAATCGAGCCACCTGTTCAATCTGCTCGACGCCCGCGGGGTGATCAGCGTCACCGAGCGTGCCGCCTATATCGGCCGCGTGCGGGCGCTGGCTCGGGCCTGCTGCGAGGCCTGGCTGGCGGGATGCCGGTCATGATCTCCATTTCCATGGTTACTCTTGGCCGGGTTTGGCCCGGCCATCCACGAGTTGGTTTCGAAGCACCTTCGCCGGCCGAAAGACGTGGATGCCCGGAACAAGTCCGGGCAAGGGCAATCTGCGGGGTTGTCACCCGATGAGCGGTGAGCTGTTGCTCGAACTCCTGTCCGAGGAGATCCCGGCGGGCATGCAGCGCCGGGCGATCGAGCAGCTGACCGGGCTGGTCCGCGACAAGCTCGCCGGCGCCGATGTGGCGGCTGCGCGCATCGCCGGGCACGTGACGCCGCGCCGGCTGGTGGTGATCGCCGACGGTATTCCGGCGCGCCAGCCCGACCGCAGCGAGGAACGGCGCGGCCCGCGCGTCGGCGCCCCGCCGCAGGCGATCGACGGGTTCCTGCGCGCGGCGGGGCTCGCGTCAATCGACGATTGCGAGGTGCGGAGCACCGACCGCGGCGAATTCTATTTCGCCGTCACCCGACAACCCGGCCGCGCCACGGCCGAGGTGCTGCCCGAATTGCTGCTCGCGGCGATGACCGCGCTGACCTGGCCGAAATCGATGCGCTACCCGGCGTCGGGCCTGCGCTGGGTGCGGCCGTTGAATTCGGTCGTCTGCCTGTTCGACGGCGCGGTGCTGGACCTGCCGCTCGGCGCGGTGCCGGTCGGCCGGGTGACGCGCGGCCACCGCTTTCTGGCGCCGGACGAAATCTCGGTCGCCAACGCCGCGGAATATCGCGACAAGCTGGCTAAGGCGCATGTCGTGCTCGATTGGAACGAGCGGCGCCAAATCATCGCGCGGGACCTCGACAAACTCGCCGAAGCCGAACGATTGAAGCTCAAGCCGGACGACGCATTGCTCGACGAGGTGACGGGCCTTGTCGAATGGCCGGTCGTGCTGATGGGCAGGATCGACGCCGATTTTGTCCGGCCGCTGCCCGACGGCCTGCCGCCCGAGGTGCTGGCGACGGCGATGCGCACGCACCAGAAATATTTCTCCTGCCTCAACCCCGACGGCACCCCGGCGCCGCGCTTCCTGTTCGTCGCCAACAATGCGACCCCCGACGGCGGCAAGACCGTCGCCGCCGGCAACGAGCGCGTGCTGCGCGCCCGCCTCTCCGACGCCCGCTTCTTCTGGGACCAGGACCGCAAAACGCGCCTCGAAGACCGCGTCGAGGCGCTCAAGCAGCGCGTCTATCACGAAAAGCTCGGCAGCGTGTACGACAAGGTCGAGCGGATGAAGAGACTGGCGGAGTTACTTCTTACTCCGGTTCCGGGTTCAGGCGCAGCGAACGTAAGGCAAGCTACGCAACTGTCTAAAGCCGATCTTTCGACCGGAATGATCGGAGAATTCCCTGAGCTGCAAGGCATCATGGGTCGTTACTATGCGCTTCACGATGGTAAGAGCGCCGTCATCGCGGACGCTATCGCGGATCACTACAGACCACTGGGGCCAAATGACGTTTGTCCCACGGCTCCGGCGAGCGTGGTCGTAGCACTCGCGGATAAGATCGATGCGCTCACCGCTTTCTTCGCCATCGGGGAGCCTCCGACTGGCTCGCGCGATCCCTTTGCGTTACGTCGCGCCGCCCTAGGCGTTATTCGGATAATTTTGGAAAACGATCTTCGGATCGGGCTAAAGCCGCTTTTTAAAGCGGCTGCCCAGCCATTTCAAACGAACACCGATAAAGCCGCGAATGCGGTGCTAGGATTTGTTGCTGACCGCCTCAAAGTGCACCTGCGCGAGCAAGGCGTGCGACACGACCTAATCTCTGCGGTCTTCGCGCTCAATGAGGACGATTTAGTCCGTCTGCTGGCACGCGTCTCGGCTCTGCAAGCGTTTATCGATTCAGACGATGGCGCCAACCTGCTGACCGCCTATCGCCGCGCATCGAATATAGTATCGATAGAGGAAAGGCGGGACGATCGGCGTTACGATCACGCTCCTGATAAGGCGCTATACCGGGAGCAGGAAGAATATGCGTTAGCGAGTGATTTGGAGGTCACAGGCGGTAATGCCGGTCATTCGCTGAGTTCCGAAGAGTTTCCTGCCGCGATGGGCCATTTGGCTTCGATGCGGCGGTATGTCGATGAATTTTTCGCCAAGGTGACCGTTAATGCGGATGATCCCAAATTGCGCGAGAACCGCCTGCGTCTTCTCGCGCGTATACGTGCGACGATGAACCAGGTCGCCGATTTCTCCCAGATCGAAGGATAGGGCCCGGTATGGCGAAATGGGTCTACAGCTTTGGCGGCGGCGCGGCGGAGGGGAGCGCCGACCTGCGCGACCTGTTGGGCGGCAAGGGCGCCAACCTCGCCGAGATGTCGAGCCTGGGACTGCCGGTGCCGCCGGGGTTCACCATCACCACCGAAGTCTGCACCCATTTCTACGCGCACCAGCGCAGCTATCCCGCCGAACTTGAGGGGCAGGTCGCGGCCGCGCTGGCGGCGGTCGAGCAGGGGCTCGACGCCAAGCTCGGCGGTGTGAAGAACCCGCTTCTGGTCTCGGTGCGCTCGGGCGCGCGCGCCTCGATGCCGGGGATGATGGACACCGTGTTGAACCTCGGCCTCAATGACGAGACGGTCGCGGGCCTCGCGCAAATCAGCGGCGACCCGCGTTTCGCCTGGGACAGCTATCGCCGCTTTCTGCAGATGTACGGCGAGGTCGTGCTCGACATCGACCATCACCATTTCGAGGCGGTGATCGACGACTACAAGATCGACGCCAGCGTCACGCTCGACACCGAGCTCTCGGCCAAGGATTGGCAAACCGTCGCGCAGGGCTTCAAGGACATCGTCCAGAGCGAGACCGGTGAGCCGTTTCCGCAGGAGGTCAAGGCGCAGCTCTGGGGCGCGATCGGCGCGGTGTTCGGCTCGTGGATGAACCAGCGCGCGCTGACCTATCGCCGGCTCAACAACATCCCGGAGAGTTGGGGCACCGCGGTCAGCGTGCAGGCGATGGTTTTCGGCAACCGCGGCGAGGATTGCGCGACCGGTGTCGCGTTCACCCGCAACCCCTCCACGGGGGCCAACGAGTTTTACGGCGAATTCCTGGTCAACGCGCAGGGCGAGGACGTCGTCGCCGGCATCCGCACCCCGCAATCGCTGACCGTCGCCGGCAAAAAGGCCAGCAGCTCCACCCTGCCGGCGATGGAAGAGGTGATGCCGGAGGTGTTCGGCGAGCTCTTGTCGGTGCGCGACAAGCTCGAGGACCGCTACCGCGACATGCAGGACATCGAGTTCACCGTCGAGCGCGGGCGGCTGTGGATGCTGCAGACCCGCACCGGCAAGCGCACCGCGCAGGCGGCGCTGAAGATCGCGGTGTCGCTGGTCGGCGAGGGGGTCATCGACCGCGCCGAAGCGATCCGCCGGATCGAGCCGAATTCGCTCGATCAGCTGCTGCACCCGATGCTCGACCCGTCGGCCAAGGTCAATGTGCTGGCGCGCGGGCTGCCGGCCTCGCCGGGCGCGGCGTCGGGCAAGCTCGTGTTCTCGGCCGAGGAGGCGGAGAGCTGCGCCAGCCGCGGTGAGGCGGTGATCCTGGCGCGCGCGGAAACCAGCCCCGAAGACATCCACGGCATGCACGCGGCGCGCGGCGTCCTGACCACGCGCGGCGGCATGACGAGCCACGCGGCGGTAGTCGCGCGCGGCATGGGGCGGCCCTGCGTCGCCGGCGCCGGCGATCTGCGCATCGATTATGTCGCCGGCACGATGACCATCCGCAACATCCAGGTGCGCGCCGGCGACCTGATTACCCTCAACGGCTCGACCGGCGAGGTCATACTAGGCGAGGTGCCGACGATCGAGCCCGAGCTCAGCGGCGATTTTACCGCGTTGATGGGCTGGGCCGACGAGCTCCGCCGCCTCAAGGTGCGCACCAACGCCGAGACCCCGACCGACGCCCGCGCGGCGCGCAATTTCGGCGCTGAGGGGATCGGCCTGTCGCGCACCGAGCACATGTTCTTCGAGGCCGACCGGATCGGCGCGATCCGCGAGATGATCATGGCCGACGAGGAACCCGGCCGGCGCGCCGCGCTCGCCAAGCTGCTGCCGATGCAGCGCGCCGATTTTGTCGAGATCTTCAAGATCATGGCCGGGCTTCCGGTGACGATCCGGCTGCTCGACCCGCCGCTGCACGAGTTCCTGCCGAAGACCGAACCCGAATTCGAGGAATTGGCGAAAGTCATCAGAAAGAGCGTTGCCGAGGTGCGCCAACGCACGCTCGCGCTGCGCGAGACCAACCCGATGCTCGGCCATCGGGGTTGCCGGCTCGGCATCACCTTCCCGGAAATCTACGAGATGCAGGCGGTCGCGATCTTCGAAGCGGCGGTTTCCGCCGCGCGCGACGGTGGCACGGCGGTCGAGCCCGAGATCATGGTGCCGCTGATCGCGACGCGGCGCGAATTCGACATCCTGAAGGAACTGGTCGACCGCGTCGGCGGCGAGGTCATGGAGCGCGAGGGGGTAACGGTGCCGTACTCGGTCGGGACGATGATCGAGTTGCCGCGCGCCGCGCTGATGGCCGGCGAGATCGCCGAGAGCGCGGAATTCTTCAGCTTCGGCACCAACGACCTGACGCAGACCACCTATGGCCTGTCGCGCGACGATGCCGCGAGCTTTATCGGCGCCTATCAGCGGCTCGGCATCTTCGAGCAGGACCCGTTCGTCTCTATCGATACGGAAGGGGTGGGCGAACTGATCCGCATCGCCGTCGAACGTGGACGCGCGACCCGGCCCGGATTGAAGCTTGGGATTTGCGGCGAGCACGGCGGCGACCCGGCGTCGATCCGCTTTTGCCGCGAGGTCGGGCTCGACTACGTGTCGTGTTCGCCCTATCGGGTGCCGATCGCCCGCCTCGCCGCGGCGCAGGCGGAGCTCGCGGAGGAAGCCGGGGCGGGGACGGCCTAGCAACATTCCGCAGCGGACTTGCCCACGCATCTTGGACCGGGATGATCTCGCCATGACCTCAGCGTTTACCAATCCCGGGATGCCGGAGCATTTCGGCATCCGCGTCACCAGCGCGGAAAAGGACAAGCTCCTCGGCGAACTGCATGCCGACCACCGGCACCTCAACCGCGGCGGCCACGTGCATGGCGGCGCGCTGGCGGCGTTCGCCGACGATCTCGGCGGGACATTGGCCGGGCTCAATGTCCCGCCGGGCTTTCGGACGACGACGGTCGAATCGAAGATCAACATCCTGCGCGCCTGCCCGCCGGGGCGGCTGACCGGCGTTTCCACGCCGGTGCATGTCGGGCGGCGGACGATCGTGCTGCAGACCTCGATCTACCGGCCTGACGGCAAGCTCGCGGCGCTGATGACGCAGACCCAGATGGTGCTGCCGCGGGAGCCGGCGGCGTCCGAATAGCGCCGGCTTCCCGCGCTTACTCGGGCAACCGCATCCAGCCGGGCGTCACCGGCTCAAGGTTAGAGCCGTCGATCGCCAGCTTGCCGCCGCTGGCGACCGCTTCCAGCCGCAACAGCGCCAGGCCGATCCCGCCGCGGCTCGAGCGCATCTCGCCGGCTTCGCGGCCGTCGAGCATCACGATCGCGCCGGGCTCGGGGGTGGGGCCCCCGATCCGCACGGGGAACAGCCGCTTCTTGACGAGGCCGCGGTATTTGGTGCGGGCGGTCAGCTCCTGGCCGATATAGCAGCCTTTGTTCCAATCGACGCCGTTGAGTTCGTCGAACCCGGCTTCAAGCAAAATTGACTTGTCGAGCATCAGGTCGCGGCTGCCGTCGGGCACGCCGAGCGACAGGCGGAGCCGGTCGTATTCGGCGAATTCGGTCTCGGCCGCGCCGGACTCGCGCAACACGCGGTTGATTCCTTCGCGCGGCAGGATGACGCGCGTGCCGAGCGCCGCGAGGCGGGGATCGGTGAAGGCGACCCCGCCGTCGAGCGCGCGCGCGGCGCCCGGTTCCTCTGGCAGGTCGAAAATCGGGCCGCCGATGATGGCGGCGACCGCGAGATCGGGCCGCTCGTCGATCGTCACCTTGGAGCGCAGGCGATACATCGACAGGCGTCGCTTGAGGTCGGCGCGGCGCGCCGCCTCGCCGTCGAGCCAGATCGTTTCGCCGCATTCGGCCAGCATGAAATCGTGGAGGTACTTGCCCTGAGCCGTGAGCAAGGCGGCATAGATCGCGCGCCCGCCGCTGATTCGGGTTGTGTCGTTCGAGACCAGCCCCTGTAGGAAGCTCGCGCGGTCGGGGCCGCCGATGGCGAGCACGCCGCGATCCTGCAATACGACAAACCGGCTTCCGCTCATCGAAAAAATTTCGGCAACCTCCCGGTACGCTAGACGTAGAGTTCCCCCGCTTGCTTGGCAAGGCAAGCGATCCCGCGATATAACGCGCTGGACCGGCGACATGGATATCCTCTTCGTAACCGCGACGCGCATCGGCGACGCCATGCTGTCGACCGGGCTTCTCTCGTATTTGACCGAGCGGCATGCCGGCGCTCGGCTGACGATCGCGGCCGGTCCCGTCGCGGCGCCGCTCTTCGCGGCGGTGCCGAAGTTGGAGCGGCTGATCGTCATGCGAAAGCGGCCGTTCGCGCTGCATTGGCTCGGGCTCTACGGCGCGGTTGTCGGACGGCGCTGGGACTTGGTGGTCGATCTGCGGGGATCGGCGCTCGCCTGGCTGCTCCGTGCTCACGAGCGGCGGGTCATGGCGAAGGGCGACCAGCGCGAGAACCGGGTGCGCCAGCTCGGCCGGCTGTTCGATCTGGACCCGCCGCCGAGCCCGTATTTGTGGCTAGCGCCAGAGCATGAGCGTCAGGCCGAGACGCTGGTCCCGCTGGGCGTCCCGGTTCTGGCGATCGGCCCGGCGGCAAACTGGCGCGGCAAGCAATGGCGGGCGGAGCGCTTCGCCGAGCTGGCGCAGCGTCTGACGGCGGCCGATGGACCTCTCCCCCGAGCGAGAGTCGCGGTGCTCGCCGCCGCGCATGAACGCGAGCAGGCCGAACCGGTGCTGGCGACGATCCCGCACGGCCGGGCCATCGATTTGACCGGGCGCACCGACCTCTTGACGGCCGCCGCGGTGCTGCGGCGCTGCGCGCTGTTCATCGGCAACGATACCGGGCTCATGCACATCGCGGCGGCAAGCGGCACGCCGACGCTCGGACTGTTCGGTCCGAGCCCGATCGAGCAGTACGCGCCCTGGGGCCGGTTGGCCGCGACGGTGCGCAGCGATGACGGGCAGGCGATGATGTTCCGCGAGGGGTTCGACCATCGCACCACCGACACGCTGATGGATTCGCTGTCGGTCGAGGCGACCGAGGCGGCGGCCCGCGAATTGTGGTCGCGGGTGGTGAGCAAGGCGGCGTGAGCGCCGCGCGCCCGCTGATCTCGGCAGTCGTCGTCGCGCATGATGAAGAGGCTCAGCTCGCCGATTGCCTACGAACGCTCGGATTCGCCGACGAGCTCGTAGTCGTGCTCGATCGCTGCCGCGACCGCTCGAAGGAGATCGCCGGTTGCTTTACGGCGCATATCGTCGAGGGAGCCTGGGAGCGCGAGGGGCCGCGCCGGCATGCCGGGATCGATACCTGCACCGGTGAATGGATCGTCGAAATCGACGCCGACGAGCGCGTGCCGCCGGCGCTCGCCGCGGAACTCCGCAGCGTCGCCGAGCGCTCCGCCGCCGCATGGCATTTGATCCCGGTCGACAACTATATCGGCGAACGGCTGGTGCGCTGGGGCTGGGGCGCCTCGTTCGGCAAGGGCGCTTATGCCGGGCTTTACCGCAGCGGCGTCAAGCATTGGGGCGATCAGCGCGTCCATCCCCGGGTGACGCTGTCCGGGCCGCAAGGCACGACGCTCGACGCGCGGCTCGTTCATCGGGTGGACCGCAACATTTCCGACATGCTGGCGCGGCTCGACCGCTATTCGACCGCCCGCGCGAAAGATCTGCGCGAGAGCGGCGACATCGGCGGGTACGCGCGCAATCTGCGGCGCATCCCGACGCGGTTCTGGAAATGCTACGTCGCGCGGCGCGGCTATCGCGAGGGGCCATACGGGTTTCTGATCGCGCTGTGCGCCGGGCTTTACCCGATCCTCTCCTACCTCAAGGCGCGGTTGGAGAACGAGTGATGGCGCGCGTGGTGATGGCCGATGACGGCATCGCCTTTGACGGTGCGACGGCCGAGGCAGGGCCGCTCGGCGGCGCCGAGACGGCGTTTGTCGCGCTCGCCGAGGCGCTCGCCGCGCGTGGGCACCAGGTCGAGGCGCGCAGCCGCTGTGCTGCGCCGCTGCGCCATAACGAGGTGAACTGGGCGCCGATCGGTGGCGGCGTTCCGGAGAGATGCGACCTCTATATCGGCAATCGCGGCCATCGGGTTATCGGCTTGTCGCGGCCAGGGCGGCGCCTCTTCTGGCTGCACAATCCCGCGCGGTACCTGCGCAAGCCTCGCTATGCGTGGCGCCTCGCATTGTATCGGCCGACCCTGGTCAGCACCGGCGACTATCACGCCAGCACGATCCCCGCCTGGCTGCCGGTTGGCGGGCGGGAAATCATCCCGTATGGCGTCCTCGATATTTTCCGCCATGCCGAACGGCGCGATCCGCCGCCGCCGCTTGCGGTGTTCACGTCGAACCCGCTGCGCGGTCTCGACTGGCTGCTCGATTTATGGGTCACGCGGATCAGGCCGGCGGCGCCGCAAGCGGAGCTGCACATTTACGCCGGCGCGGCGGTGTATGGCGGCTCCGCCGCCAAATATGCGCGGCAGATGGAAAGCGTGCTGGACCGCGCCGAGACGCTGCAAGCGGATGGCGTTCGCCGGCATGCGCCGATCGGGCGGGAAGGGCTTATGCTGATGCTGACCGGGGCGCGCGCGATGCTCTATCGCGGCGATCCGGGCGAAACCTTCTGTCTGTCGCTCGCCGAGGCGCAGGCGATGGGCGTCCCGGCGGTCGTAACCCCGCTGGGCTCGGTCGGCGAGCGCGTCGCCGACGGGATCAGCGGCCGGGTTGCCGGTAGCGACGATGCCTTTGTCGAGGCGGCGGTCGCGGTGCTGCGCGACGATGCCGTGTGGCGGCGCTGGCATGAAGGCGCGCTGGCCTCGCGGCGCGGCCTCAGCTGGGACGATGTCGCCACCCGTTACGAGGCGCTGATCCCGTGACCCGAGACTATCCTGGTATACCGCGACCGCATCGTGCCGCGTTGCGAAGCGCCGGCTGGAACAGATTAATTGGACGTCATTGCGAGCGCAGCAAAGCAATCCCAATGCCGCTTGAGGCTGATCCGGTCGAGATTGGCGCGCCGCCTGACAGCGGGTCAGACGAGGCGCCAGCGCAAGGTCTCGCCGGCGCGAAATGGCGCCACGGCGAGGTCGGCTTCGCCGATCTGCGCCGGCACCGCCGTGGCTTCTCGGCGCAGGGTTACCCGCGTCTCGTTGACCGGCAGGCGGTAAAAGGCGGGGCCGTTGAGCGAGGCGAACGCCTCGAAATGGTCGAGCGCGTTTTTCTCCTCGAACACCTCGGCGTAAAGCTCGAGCGCCGAGGCCGCGGTGAAAATGCCGGCGCAACCGCAGGCGGCTTCCTTGGTCGGGACCGCGTGCGGCGCGCTGTCGGTGCCGAGGAAGAAATGCGGGTTGCCCGAGGCCGCGGCGCGGCGCAGCGCCAGCCGGTGCTTCTCGCGCTTGGCGATTGGCAGACAATAAAGATGCGGCCGGATGCCACCCTGAAAGAGGGCGTTGCGGTTGATCATCAGATGATGCGCGGTGATCGTCGCCGCGAGGTTGTCGCCGCCGTGCTCGACATAATCCGCCGCCTCGGACGTGGTGATGTGTTCGAGCACGATGCGCAATTCCGGCAGGCGGCGGCGCAGCGGGATCAAGGTGTGGTCGATGAACACCGCTTCGCGGTCGAAGACATCGACCTCCGGGTCGGTCGCCTCGCCATGGACAAGCAGCGGCATGCCGAGCGCCGTCATCTTTTGGAGCACCGGCATGACCTTGTCGATCGCGGTCACGCCATGCGCCGAGTTGGTGGTGGCGTGCGCCGGGTAGAGCTTGACCGCGGTGAATACTCCCTCGGCATAGCCGCGCGCGATCTCGTCCGGGTCGCTGCCGTCGGTCAGGTAGGCGGTCATCAGCGGGGTGAAATCGATGTCCGGCGGCAGCGCCGCGACGATGCGCTCGCGATAAGCGAGGGCGGTCGCGATCGTCGTCACCGGCGGCACCAGGTTCGGCATCACGACGGCGCGGGCGAATTGACGCGCGGTCAGCGGCAATACTGCCCGCATCATCGCGCCGTCGCGCAGATGGACATGCCAGTCGTCCGGGCGTCGGATGGTGATCGTGTCGGCCATGCGCGAAGCTCGCTCGATGCCCATATCAGGCCCATATCAAGATAGAGCGTGATCGGCGAGCTTGCTATCCTCGCCGCCGCAATCGAAGGAGCAGGGCATGACCGGGTGCATCGTCGGATGGGCGCACAGCAAATTCGGGCGGTATGACGACCGCGATGTTGAATCGCTGATTGTCGAGGTCGCGCAAGGCGCGCTCGCCGATGCCGGCGTGTCGGGCGCCGAGGTCGACGCCGTCTATCTCGGTACGATGAACGGCGGGTTTGTTAAACAAGAATTTCCGGCGTCGCTCGTGTTCCAGGCCGATCCCGGGCTGCGCTTCAAGCCGGCGACTCGGGTCGAGAATGCCTGCGCCACCGGCTCGGCGGCGATCCACATGGGCCTCAATACGATCGCGGCGGGCAAGGCGCGGCTGGTGCTCGTGGTCGGCGTCGAGAAGATGACCGAGCGCAACGCCGCCGAGGTCAACGATCTGTTGCTGCGCGCCTGCTACCGCAAGGAGGAGGACCAGATCGAAGGCGGGTTCGCCGGCATTTTCGGGCAGATCGCGCAGGGCTATTTCCAGCGCTACGGCGACCAGTCCGACGCGCTCGCCCGGATCGCCGCGAAAAACCACAAGAACGGTGTCGGGAATCCCTTGGCTCAGATGCAGCGCGATCTCGGCTACGAGTTCTGCCGCACGGTCTCGGACAAGAACCCGCTGGTCGCCGGCCCGTTGAAGCGCACCGATTGCTCGCTGGTGTCGGACGGCGCGGCGGCGGTCGTGCTTGCCGACACCGGGACGGCGCTGTCGATGAAGAAGGCGATCGCCTTCCGCGCCGCCGAGCAGGTCAACGACTTCCTGCCGATGTCGAAGCGCGACATCCTCGCCTTCGAGGGGCCGGCGCTGGCGTGGAAGCAGGCGCTGGCCGCGGCGCGGCTCGGGCTCATGGATCTCGACCTAGTCGAGACGCATGACTGCTTCACGATCGCCGAACTGATCGAATACGAGGCGATGGGACTGACATTGCCGGGTGAGGGCGCCCGCGCCATTCTCGAGGGCTGGACCGAGAAGGGCGGGCTGCTGCCGATCAACCCGTCGGGCGGGCTGAAGGCCAAGGGCCATCCGGTCGGCGCGACCGGCGTCTCGATGCATGTGCTCGCCTCGATGCAGGTTACCGGCACGGCCGGCGACATGCAGATCCCCGGCGCCGCGCTCGCCGGGGTGATGAACATGGGCGGCGCCGCGGTCGCCAATTTCGTCAGCATCCTCGAACCGCTGCGCTACTAGCATGGGCTCCTTCCGCGCGCTGGTCCTGCACGAGGAGGGCGGCAAGGTCACGTCCCGTATCGAAGACGTCGACGAGGCGCGGTTGCCGCTGGGCGAGGTCACCGTCGCGGTCGAGTATTCGACGCTCAACTACAAGGACGGCATGATCCTTCAGGGCGTCGGCCGGCTGGTGCGCGCCTATCCGCATGTGCCGGGGATCGATTTCGCCGGCACCGTCGAGCGATCGGAGGCGCCCGAGTTCAAGCCGGGCGACAAGGTCGTGCTGACCGGCTGGCGGGTCGGCGAGGTGCAATGGGGCGGGTTTGCCGAGAAGGCGCGGGTCAAGGCTGAGCATCTGGTGCATTTGCCGAGCGCGCTGACGACGCGTCAGGCGATGGCGGTCGGCACCGCCGGGTTCGCCGCGATGCTGGCGGTGATGGCGCTTTAGCGGCATG
>Ga0209483_1000557_pt1 | contig 31741 bp, 27 predicted proteins | sample NGEPerA_FD_184508 | JGI IMG/M metagenome (GOLD analysis project Ga0209483, IMG submission 184508) | Arctic peat soil microbial communities from the Barrow Environmental Observatory site, Barrow, Alaska, USA - NGEE PermafrostL2-A... | ecosystem: Environmental > Terrestrial > Soil > Wetlands >... | reverse complement strand
CCGCGCGCGCCGCCGAAGATTCTGCCGCTATGCCGCAAATGACCGGGTGGTTCGAGCGTGCGGCCGGCCGGCTGCAGGCCGAGGCGGTCTCGGATGTCTCGATGGCGCCGGATGTGTGGTCGGCGCTCGACCGCGAATGGCGCTCGTTCGACCGCGCCGGCTCGGCCGCCGGCGTGCTTGCCGATATCGGCTGGGTCGCCCTCGCCACCCTCGTCGCGCTGACCGTCGAGACCGTCGTGAGCCGGCTCGCCGGGCGCCGGCCGCGGCGGCGGATCACCGCGCGCGACGACGGCCCGCGCCTCATCGACCTGCTTGGCCTGGTCGCCGCCGATCTCGCGGGATTGGCCGCGTTTTACGGTGTCTTCAGCGCCGAGGAGCGGCATTTCCTTCCCGCCGCCGGCATCACCCCGGTCTTGGCGCTGTTTTCCGCGAATGTGCTGATCCGGTGGCGCGTCGTGGCGGTGGTCAGCCGGGCGATCCTGCGGCCGAGCGACCGGACGGCCCGGCTGATCGACGTTGCCGACGCCGAGGCGGGCGGCCTCAGCCGGTTTCTGTCCAGTGCGATTTTGGCGATCATCGTGCTTGTCGCGTTCGGCCGCTATGGGCTGATGGACGAAGACAGCGGCGCGCCGCACGTCATCAGCCTGATCAACGCCGTGCTGGTCTGCGGCCTCTATGTGCTGATCGTGTTCCGCGCCCGCGGCGCCACCGAGGCGCTGATCCGCGGCCGGCGCAGCGGCGGGATTGTCGCCATGCTGCGCGATGGGCTGGCGCGCGCCTGGGTGGCGGTCGCGCTGACCCTGGTCGCCGGGCTGTTCGTGTTCTTCGTCGCCGGCTTGTCGCTGGGGCTGCTGTCCTATTACCACGCGGCGATATCGACGCTCGGCATCCTCTTCGTCCTCATTGTGCTCGATCGCCTGACCGAGCGCGGGTGGCACGATTCCGAGAAGTTGAGGCTGGGGGCGGACCGGCTGCGGATTCGCGCCATCCACCGCATCCTGCGCGCCGCCGGGCTGGTGATCGCGGCGATGACCGTGATTTGGGTCTGGAACGGGACGCTCGAGATGTCCGCGACCGCCTCGAATGCGGTGATGCAGTCGGTCGGGGCCGCAATCGGCACGCTGTTCGTCGCCTTTGTCGTCTGGGAGCTGGTGAGCCTCGCGATCGATAGGCATCTCCAGGACATGGGCGGCGGCCCCAGCGTGCCGGGGGTCGACGATGACGATTTGGCCGCGCCGGCCTCGCGGTTGCAGACCGTCCTGCCGCTGTTGCGGGCCGCCTTCGCCGTGGTGATCGGGGTGCTCGCGGCCTTGGTTGTCTTGTCGCGGCTCGGGGTCGACACCGCGCCGCTGATCGCCGGCGCCGGCGTCTTTGGCCTTGCCGTGTCGTTCGGTTCGCAATCGCTGGTGCGCGACATCATCTCCGGCCTCTTCTACATGTGGGACGACGCGTTCCGGGTCGGCGAATACATCGATACCGGGCGCCTCAAGGGCACGGTCGAGACCTTGGGGATCCGTTCGGTTAAATTGCGCCACCAGAACGGGCCGCTGCACACGATTCCCTACGGCCAACTGGGCGCGGTGACCAATCTCAGCCGCGACTTCGCGACGATAAAGTTCAACCTCCGCTTCGAGACCGGCACCGATATCGAGCTGGTGCGCAAGACCGCGAAGCAGGTCGGCCTCGCCGCGCAGGACGATCCCGAGATCGCCGCCGAGATCATGCTGCCGCTGAAGCTGCAAGGCATCGCCGAGGTTGCCGACAACGCGCTCGTGCTGCGCTTCAAATTCACCGCCCGGCCGGTCAAGCCGAGCTGGGTGCAGCGCGAATATCTGAAACGCCTGGTCCGGGCGTTCGCCGAGAAGCGCATCGTCTTCGCTTCGGGCGCGATGATGCTGCAGACCGCGCCGCCATTCGCCCCGGAAGCCGCGCCGACGGCCGCCGCGCGCACCGTATCGCTCGATGCCGCAGTCTTGCCCGAAGCGGCATCGTAGGAAGGAGAAAGCCCATGCGTATCGGCGTATTCTATTTCCCGGTCGATTACGGCATCGACATTTCCGAACTGGCCCGGGCCCTCGAGGAGCGCGGGTTCGCCTCGCTCTACGTGCCCGAGCACACCCATATCCCGACCAGCCGCAAGACGCCGTTCGGCGGCGGCGGCGAATTGCCCAAGCGCTATTCGCATACCCACGACCCGTTCGTCGCGCTCAGCTTCGCCGCGGCGGCGACCAAGAAGCTGATCCTCGGCACCGGCATCTGTTTGATCCCGGAGCGCGACCCGATCGTCACCGCCAAATGCGTCGCCAGCCTCGACCAAATGTCGGGTGGCCGTTTCGTCTTTGGCATTGGCGGCGGCTGGAACGTCGAGGAGATGGAAAACCACGGCGCCCAGTACAAAACCCGCTTCAAGCTGATGCGCGAGCGCATCCTGGCGATGAAGGCGATGTGGTCCCAGGAGGAAGCCGCCTACCACGGCGAGATGGTCGATTTCGATCCCATCTGGTCCTATCCGAAACCGGCGCAGAAGCCGCATCCGCCGATCCTCCTGGGCGGCGAGACCGACTACACGCTGCGCCGCGTCGTCGAATACTGCGACGGCTGGTTTCCGCGGCCGCAGCGCGGCTGGGACATCCGCCACGAGCGCGACCGCCTGAAGAAGATGGCCGACGCGCACGGCCGCGACTTCGCGGAGCTGTTCATCTCCGTGTTCCGCGCCCCGCCCGACGCCGCGGTGCTGGCGGATTACCGCGAGGCGGGCATCCAGGAGGCGGTGCTCGAAATCCCCGACCAAAGCCGCGGCGAGATCCTCAAGCTGCTCGATCAATACGCCCCGCTGCTATTGACCTGACGGTCATTGCGAGGAGCGCAGCGACGGAGCAATCTCGTTGGGTAAGCCTCGGTCGGCGCGAGATTGCTTCGCTACGCTCGCAATGACATCGTGGCAACCGAGACTTTATTTGGGAGAAACCGCCGATGCGGGTCAGCATTCTTGACGATTACCAGGGCGTCGCGCTCGACATGGCCGATTGGTCGGCGGTGCGCGGGCGCGGCATCGACATCGCGGTCGAGCGTTTCCCGTTCGCCGACGAGGACGCCGCGGTGCGCGCGCTCGCCGACAGCGAGATCGTCTGCGCGATGCGCGAGCGCACGCCGTTTCCGAAGGCGCTGCTCGACCGCCTGCCGAAACTGAAGCTCCTCATCACCACCGGCATGCGCAACGCCTCGTTCGACATGACGGCGCTGCAGGCGAAAGGCGTCACCGTGTGCGGCACCGGCGGCCCCGCTAATGCTCCCGGGGGCGGCGGCAACGAGGACACCGCCGAACTCGCCTGGGGGCTCATCCTCGGCGCGATGCGGCGGATCGCCGAGGACCATGCCTTGATGCGCCAGGGCGGCTGGCAGACCCGCATCGGCCATCGCGTCGCCGGCAAGACCATCGGCCTGTTGGGCCTCGGCCGGCTCGGCGGCGCGGTCGCCCGCGTCGGCCTCGCCTTCGAGATGAAGGCGATCGCCTGGAGCCAGAACCTGACCGCCGAAAAGGCCGCCGCGCAGGGCGTCGAGCGCGTCGAGAAGGACGAATTGTTCCGCCGCGCCGATGTGCTGTCGGTCCATTTGGTGCTGAGCCCGCGCAGCCGCGGCCTCGTCGGCGCGCGCGAAATCGGGCTGATGAAGAAGAGCGCGGTGCTGGTCAACACCTCGCGGGGGCCGATCGTCGACACCGAGGCGGTTATCGGCGCGTTGAAGGAGAGCCGGCTCGCCTATGCCGGGTTCGATGTCTACGACAAAGAGCCGCTGTCCGCCGACCACCCGTTGCGCACCGCGCCCAACGTGATCCTGACCCCGCATATCGGCTACGTCACCGACGAGAATTACCGCGGCTCCTACCCGCAGATCGTTGAGAACATCGTCGGCTTCCTCGACGGCAGGCCGCAGCGGGTCATCGGCGGGTAGACAGGCTGCGTTCTCATGACGAACGGCGAGCTCCTGGTCCGGCCCTCGCGCGACGAGGATGTCGCCGCGATCGCCGCGGTCTATGCGCATCATGTGCTGCATGGCCTTGCGTCGTTCGAGGAGGCGCCGCCGGGCGAGGCGGAGATGGCGCGCCGCCGCGCCGAGCTTGTGGCGCGCGATTTCCCCTATTTCGTCGCCGAGCGCGCCGGCACGGTGGTGGGTTATTGTTACGCCGGGCCGTATCGAGCGCGCATCGGCTACCGGTTCTCGGTCGAGGATTCGATCTACATCGCCGCCGGCGAGGTCGGACGCGGCATCGGCCGCGCGCTGCTGGCGCGGGTGATCGAGCGCTCGACCGAACTCGGCTACCGCCAAATGGTCGCGGTCATCGGCGGCAGCGAGACCGTGGCGTCGATCCGCCTGCATGGCGCGCTCGGCTTTGCCCCTGTCGGGGTGCTGAGCGCCATCGGCTTCAAGTTCGGGCGCTGGGTTGATTCGGTTCTGATGCAGCGTCCGCTCGGGCCGGGCGACACAACGCTGCCGGGGTGAGGAGGCAACCATGACGGAAGCATATGCCGACCGGTTCGCCGACCCTGGCGCGATCACCGGATACCACGCGCACATCTATTACGATCCGGCGGCGACGCGCACCGCCGCGGCGCGACTGCGCGAGGGGATGGGCGCCGCCTTTCCCGCCGCGACGCTCGGCGGCTGGCACGACGAGGCGGTCGGGCCGCACACGGTCGCGATGTACCAGGTGGCGTTCGCGGTGGAGGATTTCGCCCGGCTGGTGCCGTGGCTGATGCTGAACCGCGGCGGGCTCGACGTGCTGGTCCACCCGCTCGCCGGCAACGCCTATGACGACCACACGGTCTATGCGATGTGGCTCGGCGACAAACTGCCGCTCAAGCTCGACGTGCTGAAGCGCGTAAAGTGCTGACCGTCATTCCCGTGAAAACGGTAACTGCGACGAGCGAACGGGCGGGAGCCCTGAACCCAGCTTTCGCGGGGCGGCGAAAGAAATTGGCATCGGTCTTGGGGGATCGCGGGAACCATCCCTGGCGCGCGCCGTATATCGACACGACGGGCGCGAGCCCCGACAAGTAACTCGCGCCCTGCCACGATGATAAGATGACAGCCGCCCCCCGGCGGCGAGGAACCGCGCGCTACCAGGTGCGCTGCGGGCCGCAATCGACGTGGACGAAATCCGATTCGGGATAATACCCCACGCCGCCCAATCGGCATTGTTCGGCAAGGCTCAGGGCCGCGCTGTGCACTTGGCTTAGGCTGCGCCGGTCGCAGCGCATGTCCACGGCCATGCCGTACATGTGATAGCTGTTGGCGGCGACGCCGTCACCGCGCAGCCACATATGGTGGTTGGTTTCCGGCGAACGATAGCCGCAAACAACTTGGATCGGATCGTGAACTTCGAGCCGGTCGCGCAACCGCCCGAGGACGTCGAGCACCCCCGCGTTCATCGGCCGAACCTCGTCCGAGTGGTGATCGCGCAGCACCCAGTTGATGTCGCGCACCACCTCGCGGATGTAGTGGCCGTCGGCCCAATACACCTCGCGCAGGCTTTCGCCGGTATGGAGGTTGTAGAGCGAGATGGAGCGCGGGGCGAAGGAAACAGCCGGAGCTGGTTTGATGAAGGCAACGCCCGTGGCGACCGCGGCGACGCCCAGAAGCCGGCGCCGGCTCAGTATTGATGACGGCAATGCACTAAACTCCCCCGACAAGCTGGGGAAGGCCTTAGCACCAGAAAACGAGAGAGATCAACCCCCGAGATGCAGAAAACGCACCTCAGGGCACCGTTTTTACCTGGAGGTTGAGCCGAAAAGGCAGCCGTTCAGCCGCCGCGTTGGTTGATCGGGCTCTGCTGCGCCAGGGGCGGCTGCGCGCCATGCGTTAGGCGCTGGGCGATGTCGCTGTCGCGCTGATAGACGTCCTGACGAAATTCGACCCCCTCGGGGTGGGCGAACGCCGTCTGATAGACGATGAAAACCGGGATCGGCTGTGGCAGGTTGTGCCGGTTGGTGGTGCCGGCATTGATCCCCCTGGTGATGTCGTCCTCGGAAAGGCCCAACAGCAGCGAGGCGAGTTCGCGCGGGTTCTGGACGCGGACGCAGCCATGGCTCAGGCGCCGGTTGTCGCGGGCGAACAGGTTGCGCTGCGGCGTGTCATGCAGGTACACGTCGAACTTGTTGGGCATCTCGAACTTGAGCCGGCCCAGCGCGCTGTAAGGCCCGGCCTCTTGCAGGATCGAGCCGTTTTCCCGCATCGCCATATGATGCCTGGCGAGATAGTCGGGATCTGACTCGATCAGCGGCCTTATCTCCTTCTGGGCGATCCCATAGGGGATGTACCAGGGCGGATTGTAGAGAACGCTGACGATTTGCGCCTGGAATTCCGGTGTCTGCTTGTCGGTCTCGCCGACGACGACGCGGGTGGTGAACACCGGCAAGCCATTGCGGATCAACTGCAATTGCGCGTTCGCGGTGTTGACCCAGAGCCGGTCGGCCGGGAGCCTGCGCGGCAACCAGCGCAGCCGCTCGAGATTGACCGCGATCTGCCGCGCGCGCAGGTCGGCCGGAACGTTGAGCTCGATCATCGTCGCGGTGCCGAGCTTGCCGTTAGGATCAAGCCCGTGGCGCTCCTGGAACTTCTTCAGCGCCTGGGTGGTCTGCTCGTCGAAATTACCGGTGGCGTAGCCGGCCGGCAGGAAGCCTTCGATCGCCAGGCGCTCCTGCAGCACGCGGATCCGCGCCGGGGTTTGGCCCTCGGGCACGCGCGGCCAGCCGCCGGCCTTGGCCGTCGCCTGATACGCCTGGTAGGCGCGGCGCAACGCCGCGTAGTCGGGTGAACTGGGCGCGAGCGCCTCGATCGCCGCTTCCGGATTGGGGCTGGTCAGCGTCATGTCGAGCGCGGCGACGGCATCGACCGGCTCGGGCGCCAAATCCTCGTCGTCGGTCCGCGCCTCGCTCGGCACCATGCCGCGGGCCAGCGCCTCGGCATAGCCAAGAAACGCGTCGGACAGCAGGAGATCGCGATCGGCCGGCGACAGCGCGGTCTTGGCGAAGGCCGCCGCATGAAAACTGTCGGGGTCGAGGCCCTGATCGCCTGCCTTCAAGATCGCGTGCCACAGCGCCGTCGCTTGCACGGTGTGCGTCGCCCAGACCGGCTGGTTGTCGTGCTCGGCATAAAAGCGGCGCAGCAATGCCGCGTGGAGCGGCTCGCCGGCGATGCTCAGTGGGCCGACGCCGGCGAGGCGCGCCTTGATTTCGCTGTCGCCGGGTGTCGCGGTCGGCGATGCGATCACCGGCAATAAGGCATTGGCGCCGGTGTCGGGCGCCTTTTCTTCCGACCCCATTGCCGTCGCGCCGAGCGGCGCCAGCAGCAAGCCGGCGGTCAGCAGAACGGTTGCTACAGGAGGTAAGCGCACCGAAGCCTCGCGTGTCGCGGCGGCGCTGAACAATCGCCGCAGGTGAAAGGTAACGCGCCTGTACCCATCCCAAGTCCGGCGATCGGCGGCGGGCGATGGTTGGTGGGACAGGCGCATATTCGTCAACTTACAGAAGATCGGTATATCATTTATTGCCGTTCTTTATGTGTCTTGATCGCCGCGCGACAGATGCGCCGACGCCGGCCAGTCCTGCGTTGCGCGCATGCGATCGCCAATGGCGAAACGGGCGGAACGGGAGGCTGTACGGCGATATCGCTTTCATTCTTGTCATTTTCGGGTGCTAAAGTAACGCATAGAAGGAATAACGGTTGAGGACGCGATGAAACCCCGCATCGCAATCGCCGTATTCGTCAGCGTCGCGCTCGCCGCTTCCGGCGGGCTCGCCGCTTGCCCCTCGCATCCGCCAAAGACCCATCGCGCCAAACCCCGGCCACAAGCCAATAACTGCGTCGATCTCAATGCAGTTCCGCAAATTACCTCGCAAATCGTCGCCGGGGAACCGGCCGCCCCGGTCGCCAAGACACCGGCCTACGAGCCGCTGTCGGCGAGTAAGTACGAGGGCCCGACCCTGGGCATCATCAAGCCACAGCCGGGCGCGCGCCCGGCGCCCACGGTCGGCTATCACTGGAACCTCGAATAAGCCATGCGCCAGCGGGCTAGACGTCCAATGGCTCGGCGTTAATTTGTTTAGACGACGGGCGGCACGGTTTTGGGGCGCGGCCCGATATAGGCCGACGACGGCCGCACCAGCCGCCCCTCGCGCTGCTGTTCCATCGCATGGGCGAGCCAGCCGGCGCAGCGCGCGACCGCGAAGACCGGCATGAACGCGTCGCGCGGCAGCCCGACGGCATCGAGCAGCAAGGCCGCGTTGATCTCGACATTGGGCTGCAGCGGCGGCCGGCCGCCGCTGCAGCCGCGCCGAGGCGGCTCCAACCGCGCGCTCGACCTCGGCGGCAAAGGCGAGACGGCCGCCGGCGGGACCAAGCCGGTCGCCGAGGCGCCGCAGCGCATCGCGCAGGATGAGCGCGCGCGGATCGCCGTTCTTGAAGACGCGGTGGCCAAACCCCATCAGCCGGCCGCCCGCGGCGAGCCTGCTCTCGGCCCAGGCGGCGACGTCCCCGCTCGCGGCGGCCTCGTCGAGCATGTCGAGGGTCGGTCCGGGGGCGCCGCCATGCAGCGGGCCGGTAAACGCGCAATAGGCGCCGAGCGCGGCGCAGGCGAGCGACGCGCGGCTCGAGGCGATGACCCGCGCGGTAAAGGCCGAAGTGTTGAGCCCGTTGTCGATCAACGCGGTCCAATAGGTGTCGAGCGCCTCGGCCATCGCCGGCTCGACCGCGCGCCCGTGCACCATGCGCAGCAGATCCGCCGCGGTGGCAAGCGAGGGGTCCGGGGCCAGCGCCGCCGCGCCGTCGCGCCGCCGCACCAGCGCGGCGATCGCCACCGGCAGGGTCGCGAGGATCGCGGCGGGTTCGGCATCGTCCGGCAGCGCGGCGAGCGCCAGCCGCACCCCTTCGACGATGCTGCGCGAGCCGGCGCGTTCGAGCCAGTCGCCAAACCCGGCAAACGCCATTTCGCGAGCCCGACCGAGCCGCGCGCGGATCACCGCGCGGTTCAGCTCCTCGCCGGCAAAGTCCTCCCATAGCAGGCCGACCGCACCCTCGTATCCGAACCCGGCGACGAGTTCGGCGAGGGTATGGCCGCGCACCCACATGATGCCCGCGGCGCCGTCGCTGTGGCTCAGCACCGTTTCGGCGGCGACAAGGCCGGCAAGCCCGCTATCCATGCTCCGGTTCCCGCATTGTCCCGCTCGGGCGATCCCGCGATCCGAGGCGAGCGCGGCTCGAATGTCAACGGCGGGATCGGCCGGCGGGCCCGGGCGGCGGGCCCGGGCGGGCAGCGGGAGGCTTCCTCGCCCGCTGCGCGAATCCTAACGGCGGGCGGGATCGTTCGCCGCCTGGTGGCGATAGGAGCCCGAGCGATCGTAGAAGGCGCGCTGTTTCTCGTGCCATGCGGCACGCTCGGCGGTCTCGATGATGCCGTCGTGGTTGGTGTCGATCTCGTCGAAGCGCTCGCGGAAACGGCGGTCGCGCTCGGCCGCCGGCATCGCGGCGAAGAAATCGTAATAGGTCTTCTGCCGGTCGAGCCCGGCGCGCCGCTCCACGCTCACATCCTTCTGAGCCAGTTCAGCGGCGATCTGGATCTGGCGCTCTTCAATGAAGTGCAGCCGCCAGTCGCGGTACTGGTCGAAGGTGATCGTGTCGGCGGCGGCGGTTTCCGCGCCCGCCGGCGCGGCGTCGGCCGGCAGATAGGACGCGGCGGCAATGAGGCTGGCCGTCGCGGCGATCGCGTATCGGGTCATCGCTTTCATGGAGGTCTCCCGGCTAAGTGTCTGGCGGCAGTCGAGATTATCGGAACAAACCGTGCACGGAATGAACAGGAGTGCGCCTCTTCGAATGGGTGGGCCTACCCCGTCGATGCCGTGCTGCCGTCTCCCACCTGTTCATGCTATGTTCGTTAAGCCGCCGGTGTCAAGCGTCGTGGTTAATAGCCCGCGCATTTCCGAAATGTGGATAGCTCTGCGGATCGAATCGGGATAATCGCGCTTTCCTGGGGATGACCCTGTGGAAGCCGCGTTTGGCGGTTGCGACCGTCATCGAGGCGGCTAGGGTGACCCGGCGTTGAGCGAGGTAGACGCCTCTGCTTCGCGCCAGGACGGGCGGCTTTCGGGGGATGGCCGCCCGTCCTTTTTCGCCGCCGCTTGCAGCGGGAAAGTTGCTTGTCGCCCGGCGGGTGTCGTGGCAAAAGCCTTGCGGGGGTGGGCATGCCGGATTTCGCCATCGAGGATGGCTGCCGCGGCGTGGTGTGCGGTGTCGACGAGGCCGGGCGCGGTCCGCTCGCCGGACCGGTCGTGGCCGCCGCGGTGATCATCGATCGCGACTGTTTCACCACCGAACTGCAAGACAGCCTCGACGATTCGAAGCAGCTGCGCCGCGATGTGCGCGAGGCGTGCTATCGCGCCCTCCTCGATTGCGCGCGGATCGGCGTCGGCGCGGCCAGCGTCCGCGAGATCGACCGCATCAACATCCTGCGGGCGAGCCTGTTGGCGATGTCGCGCGCGGTCGCCGCGCTCGGGGTGCAGCCCGATATCGCGCTGGTCGACGGCAACATGCCGCCCGCCTTGCGGTGCCCCGCTAAGACGGTGGTCGGCGGCGACGGGCTGAGCTTTTCGATCGCCGCCGCCTCGGTCGTCGCCAAGGTTACCCGCGACCGCATCATGCGAGCTCTGGCGCGGCGCCATCCGAGCTATTCCTGGGACAGCAATGTCGGGTACAGCACCCGCGCCCATTTCGCGGCGATCGCGGCGTTCGGCGTCACGGTGCACCATCGCCACTCGTTCGCGCCGGTGCGCCTGGCCGCGGCGGGGGCGACGGCAAACCTCGAACTCGATCTGTAAGCCGAGAGAATCGTTGACCGATTTCGCGCATGCGTGCAGATTGCCGGGATGGAAGCCGGTAATCCCGCTCTGCCCGAAGGCGTTCTCGGCGGCGATTGCCTCGAAGCGATGGCGGCGCTTCCCGCGGCTTCTGTCGATCTCGTCTTCGCCGATCCGCCTTATAATCTGCAGCTCAGCGGCGAACTGCTTCGCCCCGACAACAGCCGGGTCGACGGGGTCGAGGAGGCGTGGGACAAATTCGCCGACTTTGCCGAATACGACCGCTTTACCCAGGCCTGGCTCGCCGCCGCGAAGCGCCTGCTGAGGCCGGGCGGCGCGCTCTGGGTCATCGGCACCTACCACAATATCTTCCGCATCGGCGCGGCGCTCCAGGATCTCGGCTTCTGGATCCTCAACGACGTGATCTGGCGCAAGTCGAACCCGATGCCGAATTTCCGCGGCCGGCGCTTCACCAACGCGCACGAGACGCTGCTGTGGTGCGCGCCCGGCCGCGAGGCGCGCTACACCTTCAACTATGACGCGATGAAAGCGTTGAACGACGAGCTGCAGATGCGCAGCGACTGGCTGATCCCGATCTGCGGCGGGCCGGAGCGGCTGCGCGGCGAGGACGGCCGCAAGGCGCATCCGACGCAAAAGCCCGAGGCGCTGTTGCACCGCGTGCTGCTCGCGTCGAGCCGGCCGGGCGATCTGGTGCTCGACCCGTTTTGCGGCAGCGGCACGACCGGCGCCGTGGCGAAGCGGCTCGGCCGGCGTTTTATCGGCATCGAGCGCGATCCCGCCTACGCCGTGCTGGCGCGCGCCCGGATCGCGGCGGTAGTGCCGGCCGACGGCGATCTCCTCGCCACCCAATCAAAGCGCGATGCGCCGCGGGTGCCGTTCGGCAGCCTCGTCGAGCGCGGGCTGCTGCGCCCGGGCGAGGTGTTGTTCGATCAGTCGCGGCGCTGGACCGCGCGGGTGCGCGCCGATGGCAGCCTGATTTCCGCCGACCATCGCGGCTCGATCCATGCGGTCGCGGCCCAGCTGCAAGGGGCGCCGGCGTGCAATGGCTGGGCCTTCTGGTGGGTCGAGCGGCCGGGCGGCCCGGTGCCGATCGACGCGTTCCGCCAGCAGGTCCTGGCCGAGCGCCAATAGCGCGCGATTGCGAGGAGCGGCGCGACGACGCAATCTCGTCGCACAGAGGGCAAGGCGGAGGGAGGTTGCTCCGGCGCGCTCTCGCAATGACGGTGGATTGATGGCCTACGACCGCAACAACGTCTTCGCCCGCATCCTGCGCGGCGAACTGCCCTGCGCCAAGGTCTACGAGGACGAGCACGTCCTCGCCTTTCGCGACATCGAGCCCCAGGCGCCGAACCATGTCGTGCTGATCCCCAAGGGCGAATACGTCGCGGCCGACGATTTTTCGGCAACGGCGAGCGACGCTGAGCTCGCGGCCTTTATGCGCGCCATCGCCAAGATCGCCGCGGCCGAGGGCGTCGCCGAGGGCGGGTTTCGCATCCTCGCGAACTCCGGCAAGGCGGCGCACCAGGCGGTGCCGCATTTCCACCTGCATGTGTTCGGCGGCCGCGACCTCGGCGCGCGGCTGTTGCAGCGGTAATCAGGAGGCGCGCGGCGCCGTCAGGCGCGTGCCGCGGTAGAAGTCGGGGAGGGAGCAGCGGAAGTCGATGCTGACCAGGCTTATCGTGTCGCCCGGCCCAAGAACTTGCGCGTCCGCCGGCCAGCTGTCGTCGTTCTGGCGTTGCAGAACCTCCGCCGCGAGCCTCGTCGAGTGGACCAAAAGAATTTCGCGCAGCGTCGGGATCGAGGCGTAGGACCAGATGTTGGCGCGGGTCTCCGATTGATTGCTCGGCGATAGAATCTCGATCAGCAGGATCGGGTTCAGCAGCGTTTGCTGCGCCAGCTCATCGGATTCGCAGGTGACGCCCAGGTCGGGAACCCGCAAATTCGCGTCGGACCTGACACGAGGCACGATTCCGGGTTCGACGACGATCTGGCACGGGCCGTCGCCAAGATGATTGCCAATGAGGCGGGCGATATTTGCTTGGATACGCCCATGCCGGATGCTGGCGGGCGCCATCGCTCGAATCTCGCCGTCGACGAGCTGGTGCTTCGCGGCGCTGCCATCGCCGGACCAGTCGAGAAACTCGTCGACCGTCATCGTCGGTGGCGGGATGATTTGCGGCAGGGCGGACATCAGCCCAATATAACATTGGATGCCTAGCGCGAGAAGCCAATGGCGGGCCCCCGCTGCCAGCCCGTGGCTTGCGTGCAATGGCCTAAGGTTGGTCGGGAACCCTTGGCGGCCCGCCGCCGACCTCGTTCCAGATCCGCACTCCGTCGCTGCGCGCCGGCAGGCCCGCGATGCTGACGATCACCCCGAGCGCGGCGATGCCGATCGGGTAAAAGAGGCCGCCGAGCGCGCCGCCGGTCATGGCGGCGATCGACGTGCCGGCCAACGGCACCAGCCCCCCGAAGACGCCGTTGCCGACATGATAGGTCAGCGATGTCGAGGTGTAGCGGACCCGCGCCGGGAACAGCTCGACCAGAAACGCCGCCAGCGGCCCGTACGCCAGCGCCACCAGGATCATCATGTAGAAAACGAGGATCCCGAGCATGACCGGGTTGTCCTTGAACCTCCCAAGCAAGGTGAAGACCGGCCAGAACGTCACCGCGGAGAGCAGGAAGCCCAGCGTCATCATGTTGCGGCGGCCGATCCGGTCGCTGAGCGCGCCGAACACGACAAAGAACGGCGCGCCGAGGGTCAAGGCCACCACCATCACGCTACAGACCGTGGCGTAGGGCACCTTGAGCACGGAATTCATATAGGAGAGCGCGTAGAACTGGCCCGTGTACCAGACAACGCCCTCCGGCGCGGCGGCGCCGAACAGCGCCAAGAGGATGAGGCGCCACTTCTTGCCGCTCGAGAAGCTGTCGCGCACCGGGTTTTGCGACGCCTTGCCCTGTTCCTCGAGGCGCGCGAAGAGCGGCGATTCATCGAGCTTGAGGCGGAAATAGATCGCCAGCGGAACGAGCGTCCCGGCGATCAGGAACGGCACGCGCCAACCCCAATCGGCGAAAACCCGCTCGCCGAACCCGGCCCGGCACGCGAGGATCACCAGCAGCGCCAGCACGATGCCCAGCGTCGCCGTGGTCTGGAGCCACGAGGTGTAAAACCCGCGTTTGCCGTCGGGCGCGTGCTCGGCGACGTAGGTCGCGGCGCCGCCGTATTCGCCGCCGATCGCCAGCCCCTGGATGATTCGCATCAGCACGAGCAGCAGCGGCGCCAAGATTCCGAGCGTATCGTAGCCCGGCAACAGACCGGTGATGAAGGTCGAGACGCCCATCAGCAGCAGCGTCAGCACCAGGGTGAACTTGCGGCCGATGAAATCGCCCAGATGGCCGAACACGACGGCGCCGAAGGGCCGCACGGCAAACCCGGTCCAAAAAACGCCGAGACCGGCGAGAAAGGCCAAATTCTCGTTGCCGGCGGGGAAGAACTGGCTGCCGAAGAACGGGGCAAGCACGCCGTACAGATAGAAGCCGTACCACTCGATCAGCGTGCCGAGCGAAGAGACGCCGACAACGAACGGCAGGTTCGCGCGAACCGAAGCGCTCGGTCCGGTGACCTGCGTCACTGATGCCATCGACCCGTCCCTCCCCTGTCGCGCCCCCGGCGCGCGCCTTGGCGCACGCCCTGGCCCACGCCCTGGCCCACGGCGGAAGTATATCCCGATCCGGCCTATACGCCGAGGTGGCGATGCAGCAGTTCGGGGTTCGCGCGCACCGCGGCGGCGGTGGTTTCCTCGACCACGTGGCCGTTATTGATGATGTAGGCGCGGTCGGCGAGGCTCATCGCGGCCGAAATATTCTGCTCGACGACGATGATCGTCTGGCCGGCCTCGGCCAGGGCGCGGCAGGTGGCGAGCAGATCGCGCACGATGATCGGCGCCAGGCCCTCGAACGGCTCGTCGAGCAGGATCAATTTCGGGTTGCGCACCAGCGCGCGGGCGATCGCCAGCATCTGCTGCTCGCCGCCGGAGAGGTCGGTGCCGCGGCTGCGCCGGCGCTCCTTGAGCCGCGGGAAGATCTCCCAGACCCGTTCCAGCGGCCAGCGGGTTTTCGCCGTGATCCCGGCGAGCACCAGATTTTCCTCGACATTGAGGCTGCCGAAGATGCGCCGGTCCTCGGGCACGAGTTGCAGCCCAAGCGCGGCGATCGCGTGCGACGGCAGCCCGTGGGTCGGGGTTCCGTCGAGGGTGATCCGGCCGGACCGCGGCCGCACCGCGCCGATCAGGCTTTTGAGCGTCGTGCTCTTGCCGGCGCCGTTGCGCCCGAGCAGGGCCACGACCTCGTTTCTGGCGACCCGCAGCGACACGTCGAACAGGATGTGGCTGTCGCCGTAGAAACTGTTGATGCGGTCGACCTCGAGCAGCGCGCTCATGCCGCCGCGACCCCGCCGAGATAGGCTTCCTGGACGACGCCGTTGCGCTGGATCTCGGCCGGGGTGCCCTCGGCGAGCAGCGCGCCTTCATGCAGCACGGTGATCCGCTCGGCCAGCCCGAACACCGCGTCCATGTCGTGGTCGATGACGATCAGGGTGCGGCCGCGGCGGATGTTCTTCAGCAATTGCACGGTCTCGGCGCGCTCGCGCGGGCTCATCCCGGCGAGCGGCTCGTCGAGCAGCAGCAAGGACGGCGACGCCGCCAGCGCCAGCCCGATCTCGAGCCGGCGTTTCTCGCCATAGGCGAGTTCGGCGACCGGCACGTCGGCGCGGGCGGTCAGCCCGACCAGCGCCAGCGTGCTCTCCACTTGCTCGCCGAGACCGGGCACCCGGTCGATCCGCCGCAGGAGATCGAGCGAGAAGGTGCCGCGGCGCTCGGCGAGCGCCGCGATCACGATGTTCTCGCGCAGGGTCAGCCGGGCGAACAGCTGGTTGACCTGATAGCTCTTGGTGAGGCCGAGCTGGCATACCCGGGCGATATCCATGCCGGTGATGTCGCGGCCGTGAAAGAAGATCCGCCCGGCGGTCGGCGGCAGTTCGCAGGTCAGCATCTTGAAGAAAGTGCTCTTCCCGGCGCCGTTGGGGCCGATGATGGCGCGCAACTCGCCCTGCTCGACGGCAAAGTCGATGTCGCGGTTGGCGACGATGCCGCCAAATGCCTTTGTCACCCCGCGCGCTTCCAGCACCGGGCCGGTGAACGGCGTCTCCTGCCGGCGGCGCGATGGGCCGACGCTCGCCATCGGCGCGACCGCGACTTCCGGCGCCTCTTGCGGCGCCGGCGGATGCGGCCGCGCGGCGAACAGCATGCAAAGGTCGCGCAACCCGCCGATCAGCCCGCGCCGCAGAAAACACACGAGCAGCACGAACACGACGCCCAGCACCAGCTTCCACGTCGCGCCGAGCCCGAGCGCCGACTGGAGGAAATCGCGCAAGGACAGCCACACCGCCGCGCCGACCAGGGGGCCGAACAAGGTGCCGGTGCCGCCGATCGCGGTCTGCATGACCAATTGACCCGAGGTGTCGAAGGTAAACGCGTCGGGCGGCATAAAGCCCTGCAGCACGCCGAGCAGCCCGCCGGCCAGCCCGGCATAGGCGGCGGCGATGACAAACGCGGTCAGCTTGTAGAGGCCGACCGCATGGCCGACGGCGCGGGCGCGCAGCGGGTTGTCGCGGATCGCGCTGAAGATGGCGCCGACCGGCGAGCGCACGATGTGCAGGGCGACGACAATGCCGAGGAAGTAGAAGACGGCGAGAAACCAGTACATCGACCAGCCGTTGCCGACCTGGTACGACCAGCCGAACAGGGTGAATTTCGGCGCTGGCACGCCCGGCAGGCCGTTCTCGCCGCCGGTATAGGCCGCCAGCGGCGAGAATTCGGTGAAATAGAACATCTCGGCGATCGCGACCGTGATCATCGCGAAATAGATGCCGGTGCGGCGCAGCGCGATCGCGCCGACGGCGATCCCGGCGACGATCGCGCCGAGCGTGCCGACGAGCAGCGCGCCCATCACGTTCGACATCAGATTGTTGGTCAGCAGGTACGCCGCGACAAACCCGCCGGTGCCGTAGAACGCCGATTGCCCGAACGACAAGAGGCCGGTGTAGCCGAACAGGATGTCGAAGCCGATGCCGAACAATCCCCAGATCAGGATTTGGTTGACCGTGTTCGGGGCAAAGCCCAGCTGGGGCAGCGTGAACGGCGCCGCGAGGAGGCCGATCGCGGTCAGCGCCTCGATCAGAAGGGGTCGGCTGCGCGGCATCGCGATGCGCTAGTCGCGGCCGAGCGAGCCGAGCAGGCCTTGCGGCCGCAGCAGCAGCACCAGCGTCATCACCGCAAACAGCATGACCGCGGAATAGGCCGGATCGATCATCGAGGTCAGGCTGAGAATCTCGCCGGCGATCAAGCCGCCGAGGATCGCGCCGGGAAACGAGCCGACGCCGCCGATGACGACGACGACAAAGGTCTGCACCAGGATCGATTCGCCCATGTCGGGGGTGAGCGAGGCCACCGGCGCGTTGACGATGCCGGCGAACCCCGCCGCCATCGCACCGACCCCGAACACCACCATGAAGACGCGATAGACGTTGATGCCGAGCATCCCGACCATGCCGGAATCCTCGATCCCGGCGCGCACGATCATGCCGAGCCGGGTGCGGTACAGCACCCCATACAGCCCGGCGAGCGCCGCCGCGGCGATCCCGGCCACGACGATGCGATAGGTCGGGTAGATGAGGAACCCCATCGGGGTGACCCCGGCGGCCCAGGATGGCGGCGCTACCGTCTTCGACAGGCTGCCGAAGCCGAACCGCACCAGCTCGACGAGCACGATGCCGATCCCGAAGGTGACCAGCAGCTGGTCTTCCGGCGGGCGGCCGTAGAAGCGGCGGATGACGACGAATTCGAGAATGAAGCCGACCACGGCGACAAACAGCGCGCCAACGATCATCGCGACGACGAACGAGCCGGTGGCCTGGAACGCGACATAGCCGGCGTAGCCGCCGAGCATGAACATCGCCCCGTGCGCCAGGTTCAGCACGCCGAGGGTGCCATAGATGATGGTCAGTCCGGACGCGATCAGGGCCAGCAAAACGCCCGTCGCCAACCCGTTAAAAAGCTGCGAGAGAAAATTAGGCCAGGTGATCATGCGAGAGGCCGGCCGGGCGGCTGTTCCTGAAGATATTGGCGCATCCGGGGCGCCGGCCACAATGTCGCCGGCACCCCGAATGGCTTCGCCGCTGTTACGTGTAGTCGCCGAGCTGGCAGCCGAACGCGTCGGGCGCCTGCATCAGCGGCTCGCCGGGCACGATCTCGGTGACCTCCCAGAAATCCTCCTTGTTCTTCATGTCGGCGGGCTTTTTGCCCTGGACGATGATCACCGGGCGGACGAGCTGGTGGTCGGCGGCGCGGAAATGAACGTCGCCGACGGTCGACGGAATGGTCTCGCCCTTTTCGTACGTCTTGATCACGTCCGGCGGGTAGAAGCTGCCGGCTTCCTCGCAGGCGCGCGCCCACATGGCGAACTGCATGTAGGAGTTGTTGGCACCCCACTCGGGCTTGTAGCCGTATTTCTTGTCGAACGCCTCGACGAACATCTTGGCCAGCGGATATTTGTCTTCGAGCGTCCACCAGAAATCGGTGGCCGCCAGCACGCCCTGCATGATGTCGGCGCCGACCTCCTTGCTGAGGAACGGCGTCTGGTAGGGGATCACCAGCTTCATCTTGTCGAAGATGCCGAACTGCTTGGCCTGCTGCGTCGACAGGACGGCGTCGTGGCCCCAGTTGACGTTGAGGAGGAAGTCCGCGCCCGAATTGGCGACGTTGAGCAGGTACGAGCTGTAGTCTGGCGCGCCGAGCGGCGCGACCTGGTTGGTCGCGGTGGTCCAGCCGCCGTTCTTGGCGAGGTAATCCTCCATCGACTTCTGCACGGTATGACCGTAGGTGTAGTCGGGGGTCAGGTAGGCCGCCTTCTTGTTCTTGCCGAATGTTTTGAGCATCACCGGGCCGATCGCGGCGGCCGCGGTCTGTCCGTAGAAGCACTGGCGAAAGCTGTAGCGGACGCAATCCTTGCCGGTGGTGTCGTTCGAGCCGGAAATCGCGACGACGTAGAGCACCTTCTCCCGCTGGGCGAGCTTGTTCAGCGCCACCGCGACCGCGCTCGAGGTCGAGCCGGTCATCAGGATCGCCTTGTTCTCGCTGATAAAGCGCGACTGCTCCTGCACCGCGGTATTGGGCTTCGCCTCGGAATCGGCGACGCCGAACTTGACCGTTTTGCCGAGCACGCCCTTGGTCGTCTTCGGCGAAATCTTTTTGATCAGCGGGTCGCCGCTGTTGATGTGCTCGACCGCGAGCTGCATTCCCTTCAGCTCGTCCTCGCCCTGCACCGCGTAGGTGCCGGTGCGCGGCACGGTGATGCCGATAAAGACCGAATCGCCCTGCGAACCCGCCGGCCAGGTGCCGAGCGGCGGCTTGTCGTCGGCGAAGGCAAAGCACCAGCGCCGTCGCGGCGGCGAGCGCGCCGCCGGTCCGGAGCAGCGAGCGCCGGGTCGGCTTCACGATTTTGGACGCAGTCATGGCTCCTCCCTTTCACCCGCGGCGATTATCGGTGGCGCGCCACCGATAATCGCCTCCTGATGCCTTCCCAACCGCACGGCGAAAGCCGCGCCGGTCCGGCGGATGATAAGTCGGGTTTTCGCTGACGGCTAGCGCAACTGCGGGTGGCGCGACCAAATGCGCCGAGCGGGCCTAGGCTTTGCGGGGCCTAGCCTTTGAGGAGCGCGCGCAGGCGTTCCGGCACCGGCTCGTCGGCGACGTCGCCATAGAGCGCCCGCAGCAAATCCTCGCCGTGGCTCTCGCCATTGATAAAGGCGCGAATGCGTCGGTCGGTTGAGTACCCGGCGTTGCCGCCGACGGTCGGGTGGCGTTGCATAGCGAGATTGTGTTTCATGATGGGGTGCTTTGGTTTGTCCACGGCATTGCGACTTTTTGTTCGCACAATGTGAACAGGCTGTAACACAAATGTATCCCTGGGTATCGGCGCAAATGAGCTATGCGTCAGTTGCATGGAACCCCGACGAGCTATGCGATTGCCGCGGCGGGGTGCAGCATCGCGCTCCCCGACGCGCTATACTCGATGCGCCAAAGGCGAGGCTCTCATGAACAACGACGCGGAAGCCGGCGTATATCTCGACCTGTTTCACGCCCGCGGGGCGGAGATCGCGGACGCCTGCACCCGTTGCGGCGATTGCTTTCGCGCCTGCCCGATGACCGAGCCGGGCGGCATTGCCGCCGCCGACCCGGGCGAGACGGCGGCGGCGATCGTCGATCTGATCACCGGCGGCGCCGGCAACGAGGCCGCGGCGCGCTGGGGCGAGGTTTGCAGCGGCAGCGGCACTTGCATCCCGGCCTGCAAGCACGGCATCAACCCCCGCTTCATGGTGCAGATGGCGCGCGGCTTCGCCCGCCGGGCGCGTGACGGGGCGCCGCTCGAAACGCGCTGGCGCAAGGGTTTCTCGAACATGAGCCGCGGCGTCCGGGTCTTGTCGAAGCTGCAATTGCCGCCGGAGACGCTGGCCCGCTTCAAGCGCAGTCCGCAAGCGGGCGCCGCGCCGCCGGACGTTGTTTTCTACACCGGCTGCAACGTGCTGAAGACGCCGCATATCGCGCTGTTGTGCCTCGACATCTTCGACAGACTCGGGGTCGAGTACGAGGTGATGGGCGGGGTCGGGCAGTGCTGCGGCGTCTACCAGTTCCGCGAGGGCGATTTCGCCAGCAACAGCAAGATGGCGAACGCGACGATCGAGGGCCTCGCCTCGGCCGGCGCCGCGACCGTGCTGTCGTGGTGCCCGAGCTGCCAGATCTCGATCGGCGAGGTGTCGCTGCCGAATTACCAGAAAGAGTTCGGCGAAAAGCCGTTCGACCTCAACCCGTTCCTCGTCTTCCTCGCCGACCGTGCCGACGAGCTCGCGGGCATGATGGTGCGCCGGGTCGAGAAGCGCATCGCGCTGCACGAGCGGCCGGTATTCCCCGAGACCATGGCAGCGGTCAGGAAGCTCATCTCGATCATCCCCGGCGCCGAGCTTGTCGAGATCGACGTGCCGCGCGTCGGAACCCAGGCCAATTCGCTGGCGCAGTTGCCGAAGTTCAAGCGCGACCTGGTGCGGCGCGAGCTGCAGGCGGTCGCCGACGCCGGGGTGACGACCCTGGCGACGATCTACCACGCTTGCCACCGCGAAATCTGCGACGCCGGCGACGGCCGCAGCTTCGAGGTGGTGAATTTCATGGAGCTGTTGGGTGAAGGCCTCGGCCTCGACAGCGCGGACCTCTACAAGCGGCTCAAGCAAATCCACGACATCGACGACATCATCGTCGAAACCGCGCCGCTGATCGAAGCCAACCGGCTCGACCTCGACACGGTGCGCGACGCGCTCGCCTTCGAGTTCGGCGGCTAGAGGGTCGAGCAATTGCCGGTCCGCTCGTTTCTCTTCGTCCCCGCCGATAGCGAGCGGAAACTCGCGCGCGGTCTCGAATCGGGGGCCGACGCGCTGATCCTCGACCTCGAGGATTCGGTCGCCGCCGCGAACCGCCCGACCGCGCGCAAGCTCGCCCGCGACTTTCTCGCTGCGCATTCCGGTGGCCGCATCGCCCGCTATGTGCGCGTCAATCCGCTGGCGAGCGGGTTGGCGCTCGACGACCTCGCCGCGACCGTCGCCGGCAAGCCCGACGGCATCCTCTTGCCGAAATGCGTGCCCGACGATGTGCGCACGCTCGACCATTACCTCTCGGCCTTCGAGGTTGCCGCCGGCAACCTCGAAGGCGCCACCCGTATCGTCGCGATCGCCACCGAGACGCCGCAGGCGGTCTTCGCGCTCGGCGATTACGCCGGCGCCTCGCCCAGGCTCGAGGCGATCACCTGGGGCGCCGAGGATCTGGCCGCCTGCATCGGCGGCGGCAACCGTACGATCGACGGAAGCTACGACGGCCCCTACACGCTGGCGCGCTCGCTGTGCCTCTTGGCGGCGGCGGCGGCCGGGGTCGCGGCGATCGACACGATCTACACCGATTTCCGCGATGCCGATGGCCTCAAGGCCGAGTGCGCCGCGGCGCGCCGCTCCGGTTTCGCCGGCAAGATGGCGATCCACCCGGCCCAGCTCGCCGCGATCAACAACGCGTTCTCGACCAGCGCCGAGGAGCGCGACTGGGCCGAGCGGGTCATCGCCGCTTTCGCCGCCAATCCGGATTCCGGCACCTTGGCGCTCGACGGCAAGATGATCGACAAGCCGCATTTTGTGCTGGCCCGGCGGCTCCTGGGTCTGCCGCCCGGCTGAAGGATTGCGGCGACGCCAGGCGCGACGCGCGCCGCACCTGTCGGCGGGACCGAGGCAATGCCATCGTTAACCGAGAGCCTGGGGATGACGGCCTGGGTGGCGCTATAAAATCTTAACCCGCCGCGCCCTATGGCTGCTCCCATGGCGATCCGCCGTTTCAACTTCCTGACCGCCCTCATCGTCGTCGCGCTTGCCGCGCCTGGCCCGGCGCTCGCCGACGGCAGCTCCGACAAGCAGATCGTCCATGTCCTCAACCGCATCGCCTTTGGTCCGACGCCGGCCGACGCCGCGCACGTCAAACAAATCGGCATCGATCGCTACATCGACGAGCAGCTTCATCCCGACCGGATTCCGGAGCCGCCGGAATTGACCGAGCGGCTGGCCGTGCTCGACACGCTAAAGCTCGACCCGGCGCAGCTTTTCGCCCAATACGGCCCGATCCTTCCGGCGCTGAACGGCGGCGTCAAGCCGACCCCGGAGGAGGCGAAGGCCCGCCGCCGTCGCGCGCAGATCATCGTGCGGCAGGCCCAGGCGGCGCGCATCTGGCGCGCGCTCTACAGCCGGCGCCAGCTGCAGGAGGTGATGGTCGGTTTCTGGTACGACCATTTCAACGTGTTCGCCGGCAAAGGGCTCGACCATCTCTGGGCCGGCAATTTCGAGGCGACGGCGATCCGGCCCTACGCGCTCGGGCATTTCCGCGACCTGCTGCTGGCGACCGCGCATCACCCGGCGATGTTGTTCTATCTCGACAACCAGCTCAACACCGCGCCCGGCAGCCCCGGTGCGCGCGGCAATCTGACCGGCCTCAACGAAAATTATGCGCGCGAGATCATGGAGCTGCACACGCTCGGCGTCGACGGCGGCTACACCCAGGCCGATGTCGAGAGCCTGGCGCGCATCCTCACCGGCTGGGGGCTGGAGCGGCGCAATTTGCGCGGCGGGGCCGGCGCCGCCGCCGGGTTCGACGCGTCGCGCCACGATTTCACCGAAAAGACCTTCCTCGGCCGCACGATCGCACCGACCGGGGAGGGCGAGGGCACCGAGGCGATCGGCATGCTCGCGTCGAGTCCGGCCACCGCGCACCACATCGCCTTCGAGCTGGCCCAGTATTTTGTCGCCGACAAGCCGCCCCCGGGGCTGGTCGACCGGCTCGCCCAGCGCTTCCGCGAGACCGACGGCGACATTGCGGCGGTGATGAAGACGCTGCTCGCCAGCCGAGAATTCCGCGCCAGCGCCGGCCAGAAATACAAGACGCCATATCAATACGTACTGTCGGCCGCGCGCGCCGCCGGAGTCGAAATCGTCAACCCGCGCCCGCTGCTGGGCACGATGGCGCGGCTCGGCGAGCCGCTCTTCTACTGCCAGACGCCTGACGGCTACAAAAACACCGAGGATGCCTGGCTCAGCCCCGATGCGACGACGCTGCGGATCGGCTTCGCGACCGGGCTCGGACGCGGCGTGCTGCCGCTCAACAACCCGCCGCCGGAAGAACAGATCGCGGCGAACCCGCCGCCGGCGCAGCCGCAACTTGTCACCGACCCGCCTCGGGCGCAAGCGGCCAAACCGGTCCCACTCGATCCCGCGCAGCTGGAACAGCTGCTCGCGCCGGTGCTCAGCGACAACACGCGCGCGATCGGCGCCGAGGCGAGGCCCGATCTCAAGGCCGCGCTCATCCTCGGCAGCCCCGATTTCATGCGGCGGTAGGGGTGTGCCGGTGCAAAACCCCGGCCGGCGCGCCATATCGCTGATCATGCCGGCTCGCTCCTCGACCCTGATCGCCGCGTGCTGCGTGGCCGCTCTGGCCTCGGCTCACGCGGCGCGCGCCGATCCGGCCGCCGACCGGCAAGTCATTCATGTCCTCAACCGCATCGCCTTCGGTCCGACGCGGCAGGAGGTGGATCGCCTGCGGCTGGTCGGCATCGACCGCTACATCGCCGAGCAGCTCGATCCCGGCGGGCTCGCCGAGCCGCCCGCTCTGACCGAGCGGCTGGCCCCACTCGACCGGCTGAAGCTCGACACCGCGCAGCTCTACAAGCGCTACGGCCCGCTGACGACGGCAGCGAATGGCGGAGTGGCGCCGACGGCGGAGCAGGTCGAAGCCAGGATCAAAGAAGCCGACGTCATCCAGCAGCAGGCATCGGCGGCGCGGATCTACCGTGCGCTCTACAGCCCGCGCCAGCTGCAGGAGGTGATGGTCGATTTCTGGTTCAACCATTTCAACATCTTCGCCTACAAGGGGTTCGACCTCTTGTGGGTCGGCGATTACGAGGATCGGGCGATCCGGCCGCATGTCCTCGGCCATTTTCGCGACCTGCTGCTGGCGACCGCGCGCCATCCGGCGATGGTCTACTACCTCGACCGCCAGACCAGCACCGCGCCGGGCAGCGCCAACGCCAAGGGCGAGTTCGCCGGGCTCAACGAGAACTACGCCCGCGAGCTGATGGAGCTGCACACGCTCGGCGTCGATGGCGGCTACACCCAGGACGACGTCGTGACCCTCGCGCGGATTTTCACCGGCTGGGGCTTCGACTACGCCAACATGGATGCCGGATCGGGCTCCGCCGCGGGCTTCGACCCGTCGCGCCACGACGGTTCCGACAAGGTCTTTCTCGGCCAGCAGATCAAGGGCGGCGGCGCGGAGGAAAGCGTCGCCGCGATCGACATCCTGGCGCGCAGCCCGGCGACCGCGCACCACATCGCCTTCGAGCTGGCGCAGTATTTCGTCGCCGACCAGCCGCCGCCGGCGCTGGTCGACCGGCTCGCCCGGCGCTTTGGCGAGACCGACGGCGACATCAAGGCGGTCATGGAGACATTGCTGACCAGCCCCGAATTCCGCGCCAGCGTCGGCCAAAAATACAAGACGCCCTATCAGTACGTGCTGTCGGCGGTGCGCGCCGGCGGGGTCGAGGTTCGCAACCTCGAGCCGCTGCTCGGCACGATGGCGCGGCTCGGCGAGCCGCTCTACCTGTGCCAGACACCCGACGGCTACAAGAACACCGAAGCAGAGTGGCTGAACCCCGACGCGACGACGCTGCGGATCGATTTTGCCTCCCTGCTGGCGAGCGGCGCCTTCCTGCTCTACGCGCCGCCGGCGGCAAGCCCGCAAGCCGCGACCCCGATGGCGGAGCGGCGCCTCGTCGCGGAACGGGCGCCGTCCGCCGGCCTCAAACCCCGGCCGGTCGATGCCGCGGCGCTCGAAGATCTGCTGTCGCCGGCCCTCGGCGAGCGGACTCGCGCCACCCTGGCCGCGGCGCCGGCCTGGCTCAAGGCGGCGCTCATTCTCGGCAGCCCCGATTTCATGCGAAGGTAGGTGCGTGATGCGACGACGCGATCTTCTCGAAATGGCCGGCGGCGCGGCGGTGGCGACGGCGCTGGGTCCGATCTGGGCGGCGCGCGCCGACACCGCGCCGCAGCGGATGATCGTCGTGATGCTGCGCGGCGCGGTCGACGGGCTCAATGTCGTCGTGCCCTATGGCGAGCCGGCCTACTACGACTCCCGCCCGACCATTGCGATCCAGAAGCCCGGCGCCGAAAACGGCGCGCTGGCGCTCGACGGACATTTCGCGCTGCACCCCTCGCTTGCCGGCCTGATGCCGCTGTGGACCGACAAGAAGCTCGCCTTCATCCACGCCGCCGGCTCGCCCGACCCGTCGCGCTCGCATTCCGATGCGCAGCAATTCATCGAGAACGGCACCCCCGGCCGCGCCGTCACGCCGGACGGCTGGATGAACCGTACGCTCGCCGCGATGCCGGGGCCGCGCAGCCCGACCGACGCGCTGTCGGTGGGGCCGACCCTGCCCTTCATCCTCAAGGGACCGGTCGCGGTCGCCAATCTGCCGCTGGGACCGCGCGCGGCGCAGCCGATGGCGATCGACAAGCCCGAGATCGCCAGCGCCTTCGACAAGCTTTATGCCGGCGCCGGCAAGCAGAGCGAGGTCTATCGCCAGGGCCGCGAGTCGCGCACCCAGCTCGTCGCCGACATGTCGGCCGAGCAGCAGATGGCCGATAACGGCGCGCCGCCGGCCGACACCTTCCCGGCGGTCGCCGGGCGACTCGCGCAGCTGATGGTACAGGACCGCCATATAAGGCTCGCCTTCGCCAGCCTCGGCGGCTGGGACACCCACGTCAACCAGGGCGGCCACACGGGCCAGCTCGCCAACCGGCTGAAGCCGCTGGGCGACGGTCTCGCCGCGCTGGCCCAGGGGCTCGGGCCGGTGTGGAACGACACGGTCGTCGTCGTCATCTCGGAATTCGGCCGCACCGTCCACGAGAACGGCAATACCGGCACCGATCACGGGCATGGCAACGTGATGTGGCTCGCCGGCGGCTCGGTCAATGGCGGCAAGGTCTACGGCGTGTGGCCGGGTCTCGCGGCGGCGCAGCTCTATCAGGGCCGCGACCTTGCGGTGACGACCGATTACCGCCACCCTCTGGCGATGATCCTCGAACGGCATCTGCGCCTCGACGACAAGGCGCTGGCGAAAATCTTTCCCGGCATGCCGCCGGCGCGCGGCAATCTCGCGCAGATCCTCGCGGCGTGAACGAAGCAAACCCGCTTTTTGCAGAGTGGCGGACCCCGTTCGGGCTGCCGCCGTTCGACCGCATCCGGCCGGAGCATTTTCCGCCGGCGCTCGACCGCGGCATGGACGAGGAAACCGCCGACATCGCCGCGCTCGCGCGATCGCCGGAGCCGCCGAATTTCGCCAACACGATCGAGGCGCTGGAGCGCAGCGGGCGGCTGCTGACGCGGGTCGGCGACCTCTTCCACAATCTCAACGCCAGCGCGACCACCAAGGAGATCGACGCGATCGCCCGCAACTACGCGCCAAAGCTCGCGGCGCACCGCAGCAAGATCGCGCTCGACCCCGACCTCTTCGCCCGCGTCGACACGCTTTACCGGCAGCGCGGCTCGCTTGGCCTGGCGTCCGACCAGCTTCGCCTTTTGGAGCGCCACCATTTGCGCTTCGTCCGCGCCGGCGCGCTGCTCGGCCCCGCCGAGAAGACGCGGATGGCCGAGATGACGACGCGGATGGCGTCGCTGCACACGCATTTCGGCCAGAACGTGCTGCACGACGAGGACGAATGGCGCCTCGTCCTCGACGAAGCCGACCTCGCCGGCCTGCCGGGTTTCGCGCGCGAGGCCGCCGCGTCGGCCGCAAAGGAGCGCGGGCTCGACGGCAAATATGTCATCACCCTGTCGCGCTCCTCGGTCGAGCCGTTTCTCTGCTTCTCGGCGCGGCGCGATCTGCGCGAGCAGGCCTACCGCGCCTGGACCGCGCGCGGCGAGCATCGCGGCGAACACGACAACGCGCCGCTGATCGCCGAACTCGTCGAATTGCGCCGGGAACAGGCGCGGCTGCTCGGCTACGACAGCTACGCCGCCTACCGGCTCGACGACACGATGGCGAAGACGCCGGCCGCGGCCGAGCAGCTGCTCGAACAGGTCTGGGGCCCGGCCAAGCAGCGCGCCGCCGCCGAGCGCGACGAACTGGCCGCCTGCGCCAATGCCGACGGGCTCAATGAGCCGCTCGCGCCGTGGGACTGGCGCTACTACGCCGAGAAGGTGCGCACCGCTCGCTACGATTTTGACGAAAGCGCGGTAAAGCCCTATTTCGTCCTCGACAACATGGTCGCTTCCCTCTTCGACACCGCCGGCAAGCTGTTCGGGCTCGGTTTCGTTTCGCGCCCCGATTGCCCGGTCTATCACCCGGACGTGCGCGCCTATGAGGTGCGCGGCGCCGACGGCAAGCCGGTCGGCCTCTTCCTGCACGACAATTTCGCCCGCGCCGGCAAGCGCTCGGGCGCCTGGATGTCGAGCTACCGCGACCAGGAATCGCTCGACGGCGAGGTGCTGCCGATCGTCGTCAACAACAACAATTTCTCGAAGGGTGACCCGACGCTTTTATCCTTCGACGATGCCCGAACCCTTTTTCACGAATTCGGCCACGGGCTGCACGGACTGTTGAGCCACGTCCGCTACCGCTCGCAATCGGGAACGGCGGTGCTGCGCGATTTTGTCGAGTTCCCGTCGCAAATCCTGGAGCATTGGGTTCAGGCGCCGGAGATGCTGCGCCGATACGCCCGTCACTACCAGACCGGCGAGCCATTGTCCGAGGCGCTGATCGACAAGCTGCTCGCCGCGCGCAATTTCGACCAGGGTTTCGCGACCGTCGAATACGCCGCCTGCGCGATGCTCGACCTGGAGCTGCACGCGCGCACCGACAAGGCGCCGGTCGACATCGCCGAATTCGAACGCGATTTCCTCGCGCGCATCGGCATGCCGGCCGAGATCGGGCTGCGCCACCGCCCGACCCATTTCCAGCATTTGTTCGACGGCGCCGGCTATGCCGCCGGGTACTACGCCTATCTATGGGCCGAGGTGCTCGACGCCGACGGCTATTCCGCCTTCACCGAGGCCGGCGATCTGTTCGACAAGACCCTCGCCGGCAAGCTCAAAGCCATCTTCAGCGCCGGCGACACCGAAGACCCGATGGCGCTCTATCGCGGCTTCCGCGGCCGCGCGCCGGTAATCGACGCGCTCCTCGCGCAGCGGGGCCTCAACCGGTAGTATCGTTGCCGCTATGGCAAAGCGGCGGGTCATCGGCGTGGTGTCGCAAAAGGGCGGTGTCGGCAAGTCGACGCTGTGCCAGCTCATCGCGCGCGAGGCGGCGGCCCAGGGCAAGCAGGCCAAGATCCTCGATTTCGACGTGAAGCAGATGACCTCGACCGATTGGGTGCGCGAGCGGCTCGAGCGCGACCTCGAACCGGCGGTCGAGGCCGAACCGACCCGGAACATCGTGAAGTCGCTGAAGCAGAACCGCGGCTACGAAATCATCGTGCTCGACGGCGCGCCGGGCAGCCCCAAGCGCACCGCCGAGCTGGTGCCGCAATGCGACGTCATCATCCTGCCGACCGGCGCGTCGAAGGCCGATCTGGTGCCGACCATCGCGCTGGCGAAGCGCATCGCGCAAATGTCGCCTGCGGTCGCGGAGCCGCTCTTCGCGCTCTGCCGCGTGCTGACCGCGGCCGAAGCCGCGGAAGCGCGCGCGACGATCGGCGCCGCGGGGTTTGCGACGCTCGACGGCGAGCTGATCGAGCGGCCGGGCTACCGCCAGGCGCAGAATTTCGGGCGCAGCGCCAGCGAGACCGCGTTCCCTTCGCTCAACGCCAAGGCCAAAAAACTCGCCCGCGCGATTCTCGACCGGCTGGAGTGAGCCAGGCCCCTGCGCGGCACGCCGACAATCACGGCGGCGGCGTCAAATCCGGCGGGGCGTCGGCGTCCACAAAGGCCGCCAGGCTCTCCTCTATCTTCGCCCGCGGCAGGTCGCGGGTGATGAAGACAATGCGGGTGCGGTGATCGTCGCTCGGCCATGCGGGGAGCAGCACCGGCGGGTGAAAGAGGTGCTGAACCCCGTGCAGCACCACCGGCTGCCCCGGCCGCTCGTCGATCGCGACGATCGCCTTCACCCGCAAGAGATCGGCGCCGCGCATCGAGGCCAGCGCGTCGAGCCACCCCGAGAGCGCGGTCCACGACAGCGGCTGGTCGCGGGTGATGCAGAACGAGCTGATGTGCGCGTCGTGCCGGTTGACGTCGTGTCCGCCGTGGCGCTCGGCGTGATGGTGGCCGTGCTCGTCGCGCCCGTCCTCGTCGTGCTGAGGCGCGACCGCCTCCTCGCCTAGCCAGCGCCGCACCTCGACGGTTTTCGTGTCGGGGTCGAACAGGCCGAGATTGAACAGAAACGCCGGATCGACCGCGCCCCCGGTCACCTCGACGATCGGCGCGCCGGGATTGAGCGCCGCCAGCCGGGCTTCGAGGTCGCGCCGGGCGTCCGCCGAGGCCAAGTCGCATTTGGTCAGCAGCAGCCGGTCCGCGACCGCGGCTTGTTTTACCGCCTCGATTTGCCGGTCGAGGGTGCCCGCGCCGTTGACCGCGTCGACCGTCGTCACCACCCCATCGACCATATAGCGCTCGGCGACGATCGGGTCGGACATCAGCGCGTGCAGAATCGGCGCCGGGTCGGCAAGGCCGGTGGTCTCGATCACCACCCGCTCGAAGCCCGGGATGCGCCCCTTGGCGCGATCGACGAACAGATTGACCAGCGTTTCGGCGATGTCGCCGCGCACCGTGCAGCAGAGGCACCCGCTCTGCAGCAGCACGACATCGTCGGTCGCCCTTTCGACCAGCAGATGGTCGATGCCGATCTCGCCGAACTCGTTGACGATGACCGCGGTCGCCGCCATCTCGGGCTGCTTCAGCACGTGGTTGAGCGCGGTAGTTTTGCCGCTGCCGAGAAACCCGGTCAGCAACGTCACCGGCGTGCGCGACGCCGCCTCGATCGCAGTCAGAGACATCGCCTATTTTCGCCCGGCGCGGCTTCGCGCACAATGCCGGCCTCGACCCGTGGGAGGAAATGCATTGAGCGATCCGGAAATCGGCGCGTTGTGCGCCAAGCTTTTGAGCCGGCCGCGGTCGACCGATTACCGCCAGCGCCGCAAGGATCTCGATGCGCTTGGGCAGGGCTACGCGCTGGCCGCCGACGTCACGGTCGAGAAGACCGACGCGGGCGGCGTGCCGGCGGAATGGAGTTCGACCCCCGGCGCGGCACGCGACGCGGCGGTGCTCTACGTGCATGGCGGCGGCTATGTAATCGGTTCGCTCGACAGCCATCGCCACCTGGTCGCCGAATTGGGCCGCGCCGCCAACACCGTGTCGCTGGCGCTCGGTTACCGGCTGGCGCCCGAGCATCCGTTTCCGGCGGCGGTCGAAGATGCCGTCGCCGGCTACCGGTTCCTCTTGGCGCGGGGTTTCAAGCCGGGTCGCATCGCGATTGCCGGCGACAGCGCCGGCGGCGGCCTTGTCGTCGCCGCGCTGGCGGCGCTCCGCGACGCGGGTCTCGCCCAGCCCGGCTGCGGCTGGTGCCTCTCGCCGCGGATCGACATGGAGGGCCTCGGCGGCTCGATGGAGTCGAAGGCCGCCGCCGACCCGATGGTGCAGAAGCCGGGCCTTCTCGACATGGCCGCGCTGTATTTGGGCGGCGCCGACCCGCGCTCGCCGCTCGCCGCGCCGCTCTACGCCGACCTTGCCGGCCTCGCGCCGCTGCTGATCCAGGTCGGCGCCGCGGAGACCCTGCTCGACGACGCGATCCGTCTCGCGCAACGCGCCGGCGCCGCCGATGTGCGGGTCGATCTGCAGATCTGGCCCGAGATGGTCCATGTCTGGCCGCTGTTTTACCCGGAGCTCGCGGCCGGCAAGCGCGCCCTCGATGCCGCCGGCGCCTTCATCCGCCAGGCGCTGGGGACGTAGCCCTCACCCTCCCACGCCTGCGGCGCGGGTCCCACCCTCTCCCGCAAGCGGGAGAGGGCGCCGGCCCCCGACTTGATCCGGGGGAGGCGGGTGAGGGGCTTCCGCCGGCCTGCGCTAGCTGTCGAAGCTATGAAGGTTGTTCATCCGGGTCGGTGGTATGAGGCTGGGGTTGCGAGACCAGCCAACCCAATGCCGGAGCCCCGGATGAACATGCACAAGAATGCGCGGCTGACGCCGCAAGGTCGA
>Ga0209483_1000556_pt1 | contig 31761 bp, 19 predicted proteins | sample NGEPerA_FD_184508 | JGI IMG/M metagenome (GOLD analysis project Ga0209483, IMG submission 184508) | Arctic peat soil microbial communities from the Barrow Environmental Observatory site, Barrow, Alaska, USA - NGEE PermafrostL2-A... | ecosystem: Environmental > Terrestrial > Soil > Wetlands >... | reverse complement strand
ATCCCGTAAATCCTGCGAATACGCCGGCATAGACACCTCCCTTAATTCAAACAAGGAAAGTATCGCACAATATGTATATGACTAAATCAGAAATGCTCTAGGAATGCGATCTGCGGCAGACAAGCGACGCCTGGATTCGCGAAGCCCGCGCGCCGCAAAACGCACCCAGCCTGGTGAACGTGGCGGGAGGACGTTCGGGAGCTATCCTGGTGAGTGGTTGTGACCTGCTGAAGGCGGAGCGCCCTATAACCCTGGCTGACGGACGTCGCGCCAACCAGCGTGACGCTCGCCAACGGCATCGTGCGCTAGGATCCGAGGGCGTTGTGGATCAGGCAAATGAAGTCTATGCGTTTCATGTCGTCTCCCGAAGTTCTGGTGGGCTGCCAGAAACTTAGTGCCTGCAAAATTGTTTATGCGTCCCGATACATCCAGTCGACGCTTCGTCCGGGAGCGGCTGCTCCGGAATCTGGGTTGCAACTCCGTCGCGATGGTTGCGGCAGTACATTCATCGGTGGATCGGATCCCAGGGCAAACCGTTCAGATACTGGAGGTCACGCGCAAAAAACCGGTGAGCATCTACTGAGCACAAACCAGTAGATACTCACCGATGAGGAATCATTCGCGGGAGTGGAGTCGTCAGCCTTCGCTCCCCAATGAAAGCAGTTGCCTGTCACTACCACCCACATTCAAACTAGAAGAACACCTTTACAGCGCCCTGGAAGACTCTGCCGCCAACGGACGTACCTGTGATTTCGCCGAAGTTTCCAGAAAACGAAGGACCGCCATTGTTACCGCTGCTAAAAGACGGGTGGTTCAATACGTTGTACGCTTCGATGCGAAGGTCGATGTTGTATTTTTCGCGAATGGGGAATATGCGCGAAATCTCGGCATCGTTCTGGAAGTAAATGGGATTTCTGAAGGAGTTTCTTCCAATGGCTCCCTGGGTTCCGGGCACCAGGTTCAAGGTGAAGGCCGCCTGATTCAGGTACGACCGGTCCGCATAAACCGCACCGGCATGGTCAGATTTGATCTTGGTGTAGTTATATATCGGGACACCCGGTACCAGGTTGGGACGGTCGCCGCCATCGCCGGTGAAGGATTCGTCTTGGTTCTCCGTGACATTGAACGGCGTGCCGCTTACCAGGCGAGTCACCGGAGCAAACTGCCAGTTGTTGATGAGATAGCCAGTGACGCCGTGGACCGCGAACTTGCTCTTGAGGACAAGGAGGACGTTGAAGTTGTGACGAATATCCGAGCCGCAGGGGCCATAGTCCTGGCCGGGATTGTTGGGGTTCGAGTACTGACCGCCGCTGATATCGCCTTGGGGGTCGGCGTCGTTCAGGCACTTGGACCAGGTGTAGTTCGTATCCAGATTGAATGTTGACGAAAGGCGGTGCTGGACGGTTACTACGACGCCATTGTAGTTGCCGGAAGCGTTGTTGACTTCAGTGAGCGATGGGTTACCGTTGTGCGCCTCGTTGTAGTAGTTCCCCTGGGCGGGATTTGCCTCAGTGAGCGCGGAGCGTATCAGCTGGTTTTGCTTGCCGAGCGCTGAGTTGGTACCGTTGATGGAGCAAGGAGACCCGACAGTGGGTCCGCCGGCACCGTATACGGCGGTGAAGGCGGGACCTGATGTGGCAATGGGGCCGCAGCCGGTGTTGCCCGCTCCCCATACACCGGGAATGTAGGAATCCTGGCTCAAAGGGATGCTGGCAAGCTGATGCTGTGTCCGATTACCTGTGTAGAAGATCTGCGCTGTCCATCCATGCGGAAGTTGTTGCTGAAGGCTGGCGGTCCATTGCAGGGTGTCGGGCATCTGATAATGATTGGGCAGCACGATGACCTGATTTTGCTGGGGGAAGACGAAACTCGCCGGATTGAATGGGAATGGATCTACATCGGTGCCACCGGTCTGGCCGCAGCCCAAATTGCCGGTGCCGCCGATGAGCCAGGGATCGCTGTAGCAGAGCTGTGAGTTGCTGTTCGGCGAAATCGTGACCGAATACGGTGGGTTCTGCTGCACGCGTTGCTGGACAAAGAAGTTCGGTTGATCGTACGCATACGCTGCCCCGACGCGGAACACGGTCTTACCGTTTCCTGAAGCGTCGTATGCAGCGCCAAAATTGGGATTGAAGGCCAATGGGGTATTGGTGGTGAAGTTAGGCGAGACACCCGGATCTCCATAGAAGTAACTTCCTGCGGGAGCATTGGGATACACAGAGCTATGCTGGTTGGCCACAAAGGCAGCCATATTGAACGTGCTGCCATGGTTGTGAAGATCCTGCGGGAAGTACAGCGGCTGCCAACGGATGCCGGCGGTCAGGGTAAGCCGGGGAGTGGCATGGAAGGTATCCTGCACATACGCCGTAGGAATTGATCCACGCAACGCATTCGTCTGTGGCAGAGTCTGGGAGAAGGAGCTCATTGCCCCCTCCAGGAAGTCCAGGTTGGCGTTTCCAACCCCACCTTTGGCGCTCCACATCCCGTTGAAGGTAAAGTCACCGTTGGATTGGAAACCGTTGTTGAGGTTCAGCTGGTTGCGGACGAATGCTCCGCCAAAAGCGATCTGGTGCCTGCCGAGTATCCAGGTGACGTCGTCCGCAATGTCTATGGGCACATTATCATCAACAACGGCCAATAGGTTGCTACCGCCGCCGAAACTGTGACCAAGGTTGGCCCCGGAAGTTGAGATATTGACATAGACACCGCTGGGCACTGCCTGGAAGTCCTTAATCCCGAAGGCATTATGGTTCGGCGTGGCGGCGTTGAAGCCGCGACTCAGCTGCCGACGGATCCCCGTGAGATGCACCGTATTTACGAGGTTCGAGCGAATGGTCCAATTTTCGCCGATGGTGAGGTTCTGCCAACGGATCTCGGGGTTTCCGGATTGGGTGGTCAGGAAGATGTTCGTGGGGGAGTAGAAGGAAGGAATCTGATTGCTATCGAGGAAGTACCGGAAGTAAATGTTGTGCTTCTGATTGATGGTGTAATCCACCCGAGTATCGAACTCGTTGTCGGAGTTGATGTTTGGAATGGCATAGGAGATGTGACCGCAGTTGTTGGGATCGAGCGCTGGGTCAATAGCAGGAAACTGCTTAAGCGTAGCCAATGCAGCCGCGTTATAGGTTGGAAGCGGGACTGCCGGGAAGGCGCCGAAGGCATTGTTGTATTTATTGCCGGGGAGGAGTTGCTGGGTGACTGGATCGTAAAGTTGGACGACTGGATTACCGCAGGCGTTCTTGGCGTTGGTCCCGCCCGATGTTGCCGGCGCAGGGCTTGTAGTGGAGAAATCGCCGGCGAGGTTTGCCGCGGTGGGAATGTACGCATTGTTTGTGGCGCTCGCGGAGTGGGTCTGCGAGTGCTGAAATGAGACAAAGAAAAAGAGTTTATCGCGAGTATCTATCAATTTTGGGATCCACAAAGGACCGCCGAAGGTGCCGCCGTACTGATGCTGGTGAAGGATATCCTTGGATGTGGAAAAGAAATTGCTGGCGTTGATGATGTTATTGCGGATGAACTCGAATGCCACTCCATGGTAGTGATTCGTGCCCGATTTGGTGACGGCGTTTACCAGCCCCCCGGCCTCGTTACCGCCCTGGGCACCCAGCGCCGCAGTCTCCACGCTGAATTGGCCGAGAGCATCGGGGAATGGAAACGGCCCGTTGTTGCCGCCCATATAGTCGGTGTTGTCGCCGCCATCGAGCCGCCAGGTGACCGCATTGCCCTGCGCTCCGGCGATCGATATGCCACCGGACTGGGTGGTGAATTTGCTTCCGTTTGAATCGCCTGGGCTGGAGTTCTGCGTGCCGCCTACAAACGAAACTAGACCTTCAATGGTGCGGCCGTTTAGCGGGAGCTCGGTCATTTCGGTAGCGTCTACCGTCTGCTTGAACGATGGGTCTTCGGTCTGCAGGGCCAGACTCTCGGTACGAACTTCGACTACAACATCGGTTTTGCCGACAGTCATTTTCGCGTTGATGGCGATACTGCTACCAACTTCCAGGACGTTGCCTGTCGAGGTATAGGTCTGAAAACCTGGGGCGGCAATAGTTACCGAATAGGTGCCCACATTGATGTTCGGGAAGGCGTAAGCGCCGCCAGAGCTGGTCTTGGTATTCAGCGTGACTTGGGTAGACGCTTCCACGAGTTTTACGGAGGCATTGGTAATCAACGCCCCTGAAGAGTCACTGACTGTGCCCTGAATGCTGCCGGAACCGGCTGTCTGGGCTTGAATCGTCGACGCAAACAAGAGTACCGATAAACATAGAAAGAGCGCCTGTAGGCTACCCCTGCTCGACTTCCTCAGCAGCTGCGTTGCCGACGAAACCCCTAATACGATTCCGAACGGCCATTCGACACGCTTAGAACCATACCCAATGTGTGTTGTGACTTGCATTGTGAAACCTCCTGTAAGAACCGCCGGCTCAGCTATAGAACGAATCCATTACTCTTCCATCGCCGCAATCTTGGCCGTGACAACGATGTCATAATGGTGGACGGGGAATTTTATACAGAGAAGGATGGTCGATTGTCAAGATTTATTTGTCAGGCTAATTTGGGTGTGCAAAGCCAAGTCGCTTCGAAGTGCGGCGCAATTTCTGGCCGATTACACTGTTGCGAGTGATCGCTCGCGGCTCTCTGGCCTCACCAAACCGCCGGTGGGCCTTGCCCAACGGGAGAAGTGAACCTTTGCAGAATAAACTTACGCAAACTGGTCGGTGTAGCCAGGTCTCAGTAACCGATGAGAGTGGCGTCGGATATCAATTCTCCAGTGTCTAAAGTTGCAATGCAGCGGAGAATCTGAACCGCTAAAGACCGGGCCAAACGCTGCAGCCTTCATTTGAATTGACTGTCTCCCTTCATTCCCTGTACATTCTTACTTGTTTTTGACATCGTTGTCACAATGTTTTCTGGCGGTGCCTGAGAGCCATTGGCCTCCCATCTACCGCTCGGAGGACCGGACAGGCCCGCCCACATCGTTCATTTATGAATTCGAGGTAACTTGATGTTCCGTCGCGATCTCCTCAAACTCTCGCCTCTTGCCATAGCATCTGCCGCAGCGGGTCGTGTAGCGCTCGCTCAGGCACCGGAACCCTCCGCGACTGAGGGCCTCTACAACGTGCGACGCTACGGCGCCACGGGCGACGGCAAGACAGTCGACACGCCTGCGATCAACAGAGCTATCGAGGCGGTGGCTGCCGCCGGCGGGGGGACGCTGCTATTTCCAGCCGGGACTTATGTCTGCTTCACGATCCGATTGCGCTCCAAGGTCGACCTCTTTCTATCGCGCGGCTGCACCATTCTCGCCGCGGACTCGCCTAAGCCCGGCGAAACCACCGGCTACAACGGCGGGGTCTACGACCCAGCCGGACCAGCGCAGCCATGGGAGAAATATCAGGATTATGGTCACAATCATTGGCACAATTCGCTGATCGTAGGCGAGGACCTCAGTGACTTTTCCATCCTCGGTCCGGGATTGATTCACGGCAAAGGACTCTCTTACGGATATGGTGGAAACCACGGCAACTACGCCAGTTTCAAGGCTGAACAGCCCGGCGTCGGCAACAAAGCCATCGCCCTCAAAAACTGCCACAACGTCCTGTTGCGCGACTTCTCCATTTTGAAGGGAGGCCACTTCGGGATTCTTGCCACAGGCGTTGACAACCTCACCATCGATAACCTAATCATCGACACCGACCGCGATGGCATGGACATCGACTGCTGCCGCAACGTTCGTGTTTCCAACTGCACAGTCAACTCGCCATGGGACGACGGTATCTGTCCCAAGTCGAGCTATGCGCTGGGCTACGTTCGCTCCACCGATAACGTCACCATAGCCAACAACTTCGTCACCGGCACCTATGAACTCGGTACCGTAATCGACGGCACTTGGAAGAAGTTCGCGGATGAGGGCCACCCTCGCCAAGGGCGTATCAAATGTGGGACAGAGTCGAACGGCGGCTTTCGCAATATCACCATTAGCGGCAACGTCATCGAGGGTTCCAAGGGCATTGCCCTTGAGACTTCCGACGGTGCATTTCTTGAAGACATTGCTATCACCGGAAACACCATGCGCGATATCTTTGACGCACCGTTGTTTCTGCGTCTCAACCGCTGCAATCGCGGCCCAAGCGACACGATGAGGCCCGGGACACTGCGCAGAGTAGTGATCTCAGACATCGTCAGCTACAACTCCAACTCGGGCACATCGTCTATCTTCTCGGGTGTACCGTCCAACTTGATTGAAGACGTGAAGCTGACCAATTGTTTCTTTGGCCATCGCGGCCTGCCGAAGGTTGTTAATCCCGAACGACCAAGGCCTATGCCCGATTGGCAGACAATTCAGGTGCCCGAGCAGGAACAAGGGTACCCGGAGTTGTCGAGCTTCGGCCCCACACCCTGCCACGGTTTCTTTATTCGCCACTTGAAGAACCTCGAAATGTCGCATGTGGAGATTGCGCCTGCCGCTGCCGATCCTCGCCCGGCATTCTGGCTTGAGGACGTACAACGCGCGGATTTCTTCGCCGTCACCGCACCATTGCAGCCGAACTTCGCGCTTCACAACGTCGCCGATCTACGCATCTTCTGGTCGCGTGCCGCAAAAGACGCCACGCTCGCCACTGCGACCGATCAGATGGTTTGAAACTTGCAAATGTCGGCCTTCTTGGGTCTTTCGGTTGACATTTGCCCATTGTGTAGATCACGCAACTAGTCAATGCATTTGGCCGTGAGATAGCTGCCTTTCTGGAATTTGGAATGGATATAGGAACCGGCCTGATAAGCGGGTAGACGCGGCGAAATCGCGTATACATTACTGGATGAGGTTGCGTTCATGTTCTCTGAGTTGATGGGACCGACGTCGTTTCGAGTTGTGTGCAGGTGGGTGCTGTGCCTGGCGTTGGTGATTGCTTCAGGGGTGTTGCGTGCTGGATCTCAAGGTGCCCCCACGCCTGCGGATGAGGTGTCGCAAGATCTGCCGCAGGTGGAAAGTTCTGGGGAGGGACGGGCGAAGACCTATACGATACGCGTAGCAGCGCACGAGGTGGTGGTCGAGGTGATCGCGCTGGGGCCGCATAATCTCCCGGTCAGCCATCTGAAGAAAGACGAGTTTCAGGTCTTTGAAGTGGGAAAGGCACCGAAGCGCCTGCTGCGGAATATCGTGGCCTTTCGTGCTGTCGATCCGGCGTTGGAGGACGACAGTGCGAGCAGGGCATCCGGTGGTTTTGTGGTGAACGCCAGCGCGGGATGTGCGATGAGTTTCACGCGGCACTATCGGCTTGCGTTCAATCCAACTCTGCGTGGCTTGACGGGCGGCAAGCATGAGATCGTTGTGACAACCAGCCGTCCTCATGTGACGCTTGCCTACGATCCGGAATACTATGTGGGCATTAGTGGCGCACATGCGAAGCCAAAGGTGCGAGACGACAAGGCGGCGGATCAGGCATTGCAGCAGGCGGCGTGTGGGGGACGGCCGGAGGTGCCGCCTTCGATCGCGCTCAATGCGCATCTGATCCGGACGGCAGAACGCGATCCTCTGCGGATCTCGGTTGTGGTGCAGCCGGATTCTCTGCCATTTCTCTCGATGTCGAATGGGACGAGGAAGATTGCGCTGGACTATGGGGCTTGTACGTTTGATGCCGGCGGCAAGGCGCTAACGTTTGTGAAGAAGCCGGTGGAACGGGTGCTGAATGCGGATGATTATGCGCAGGTGATGGGGACGGGTTTTCCGAACCTGGTGGAGTTGCCGCGGGCGGCTGGGACGGCGATGGTACGGTTTGTGGTGCTGGATCGCGCGACGGGGAATCTGGGTTCGACCGATGTCATGACTACCGCTCCGCCGATTGCGACATCACTTGCCGGTACGGCAAGCGGATCGACGCCGATGCAACAGCCAAAGATTTCCGCGAAGATGCTGCGTGGTGAGGCTCCGGGGACGTTCGGCTCCATCGTACCGAAGGTTGGGGCGATGTGCGGCGACGTCTATGAGTTGAAGAATGGAACGTCGCGGTTGCCAGATTACTGGAATCATCTGGGTACCGGGGAGCCGGTGGGTGCGGTTTATACGGACTCATTGAAGGTGCCGTACCAAATGCCGGAAGGTATACCCGGTCTGACCTCGCGAACAGAGTGGTTCGGCATCGATTATCACGGCAAGTTCTGGATTGAGACGGCCGGGAAGTACAAGTTCCAGATGTTTTCCGATGATGGGGCCGAGATGTACATCGACGACGAGTTGGTCATCGACGATGATGGCGTGCATTCGCTGGAAAAGGCTACAGGGTCGATTGAACTAACCGCCGGCATGCACACGATTCATGTTCCGTACTTCCAACAGGAGGTTCATGCGGGGTTGATCCTGATTGTGCAGCCTCCGGACGAGGAGTGGAGGGTGTTCGATGTGCGGAAGTTCAGTCCGCCTGCGGCTGCGAGTTCGGAGACACGAGGAGACTCGGGCGGGGCGGCTGATAATTGAAAGTTCAGGTGGGATTAAATTTGACGCCGCCTGCTGGGAAGCGCCGGTGGTGTCCCCGAACACACGGCCCCCGTGCGAGCCAGGATGTAGGCTGTTTGGTAGTAGTTAAATTCTCGCCCCTCTTATACCAAGACTTTTCGGGTGAAAAGCAGATGCTCACGTGGAATAAGCGACACACATCCGTTGATGCATCGATGTAGCGCGAGAGCCATCGTGTGGCTCCGCCGGGCGGAAGCTGGTCGAACTTCTGGTCGAGCGTCATCTCCTTGAGCAACTCGTTGGCACGAAGCTCGGTCGGCAGCGACGCAAGTTGCGGGTGTGGATGCACTGCCCTGGACGAAAAGTGCAGTGCCTGTGCCAACGCCGACGCGCTGACAACTACAATAACAAGGACCGCAAGCGAATCGCGCAGGAGAGCAGTGTTCAGTGATCGAATCATTGCATTCCAACTTCGGTTCAGGATTGAGTGAGCGAGCCTGAGGATTTTCAACGGATCGAACGGTGCGAACTACTTTGTCGCAATTACCAATTCTTTACCCGCTTCGAGATCGTTGTGGTCGACAAAGTAGCCGTCAATCTTCTGACCGCCGTAGGTAATACTGGTGATACGTTCACCTGAACCCCTCTTTAGAATCGTCAGCGTCCTGCCTTCATTCAACTTAAAGGTTGTCTTTTGAAAGAGCGGGACAGACACGATGTATCTGGGGTCGGCGGGCGAATAGGGATAGAGACCGATCGCATTGAACACATACCACGACGACATCTCCCCGGCATCATCCATTCCCGACAGCGCAAGTCCATCCTTGCCCATTCCATAGAAGCGGCTCATGATGGCATTCAAAATAGCCTGGGACTTTTCCTGCTTGCCGACAAAATAATAGAGGTAAGCGAAGCCATGGTCCGGCTGGTTTCCCTGGCAGTATTGCCCGATGAAGGAGTTGATGTTCTCAGCGATGTAATCGGGGTTCCAGGGGATCGTAAAGAGCGAGTCCAGGTGTTGCTCAAAATCCGCCTTGCTTTTGTAGAGGCCAATCAGTCCCTCCGTATCGTGCGGTGCGAAAAAGGACGATTGCCACGCGTTGGCTTCGCGGTACATGTATTCGTAGTAGGGATACTGCGGATTGAAGTTCTTCACCCAGTCGCCGTTATCCAGACGGCCGCGCATCAACTCGGTCGATGGGTCGAACATGTTCTTATAATTCTGCGAGCGCTTCATCAGCATGGCATAATTCGGCTCGTCTCCCAGCTCTTTCGACAGCAGCGCAACGGAATAGTCGTCGTAGGAATATTCCAGCGTCTTGGTGACGCCGGCTTTGCCCTTCGTCTCTACCACCGGATGGGCGACATCCGGATCGGAGATGAATCCCTTGTCCATATACTCGCGGATGAAGGGCCGCGTCCCTCCTTCTACCGTTGCATTTCGCAGCAGCAACTTGTAGGCGCTCTGAATGTCATACCCTCTCAGTCCGCGCAGATACGAGCCCGCTATAAATGCTGAGGCGTGGTCCCCATGGAAGAAGGTAGGGATGAAGCCGATCTTTTCGCCGCGGTCGATCAGCGATCGAATCACGTCGACCGTCACGTTCGGCGAGATCATGCCCAGCAGAACTAGCTTGTTCCGGTAGTCGTCCCATAAGGAGGGCAGGGTATAGTACTGAAAATCCGCCTTGACGACCGCTCCCTTCACGTCCGTGTATTCGCCATTAGCGTCGCTTCTCAGCGCCGGCCATAGAAACGAACGATAAAGGCAGGAATAGAAAAGCTCTTTCTGCCGCTCCGTTCCACCCGACACCTGAATTTTGGACAGCAGGTTCTCCCACGTTGCGGTGGCGTCTGCCTTCACCGTCTCGAAACTCTTATTCCCAATCTCCTTCTCGAGATTCTCCTTGGCGTTCTCGATACTGACGAAGGATAGGCCGAGCTTGATCTCCACCGGCTTGCTGCCTGCAACGAAGTCGACGACCGGCAGGTCGGCCTTCTCGGCCTTCAGCATCTCAATGCGCTTAATCTTGTAGTTGGACACTGCATAGAAAAAGACCTTCTCGCTCGCCACCTGGAAGCCCTTGAAGGCGTTGTCTCCGTCCTGTTCAAACTTCCAATCCTTGATCCGTTCGTTCGAGACGGCGAGGTTTACGATCAGCTTCTTCGACTGTGCATTATCTCTATAGGTATAGCGGTGGTATCCGGTCCTCAAGGTTGAGGTCAGTTCGGCATTGATGCCATACCGCTCCAGATACACCTGGTAATAGCCGGGATGGGCCGACTCCTTCTTATGGCTGAAGGTCGAGGCGAAGTCGGCGGGATTCACATCACCGCTCACCGGAAGTATGGGAATATTGCAGAGATTCCAATGGCCCTTGTTGGTATGGGCAAAGGCGTAGATCTGGGGATTCTCGTATTCATACCCCGCACCGCTGCCGAATTTCGTGATCGGACTCAACTGCACCATGGCGTTGGGCACGGATGCTCCCGGAAAAACAAGTCCGGCCCACACTCGCCAGGGAGGTTTGAATCCGATGTCCGCCGGATTGGTCAGCGGAGCTGTTCCCAGGAATGGGTTGACGTAGTCCACCGGCCGCTTCTGGGCTTCGAGGCGCAGAGCAGTGGAAGTGAGGAGCAACATCAACGTGAGAAAATTTCGTTTCATCAGCTCGCGGCTCCTTTAAATTGATTAGGATTCTCTAAGATGTCGTTGTCATTGGCGTAACTTCTACGTCGCTGCCGCCGGTTCGCGCCAGCTCTGCTCTGTGGCCAGCAGCGTGGATGTGTTCGTCATAGTCCGAATGCGAAGCGGCTAAGCTTTACTGTGTCGGCAACTTTCCAAAGTACAGGCTGATGTGGCCCTTGTACTCCCCTTTGGCAATAGCCAACTGTCCCATGGGACCCGTCGATAGCGGGCTCCCAAACTTGCTGCCGACTGCTGGGATGGCATGCAGGAAGGAAACTCCGGCATTCGGGAACGGCACGGCAGTTTGCCCTGCCAGGTTCGGGGGCGGGGTCTTCGGAGTAAAGATCTGCACATAGATTGGTGAGTCGGGATGCTGGTCCACCATGGCGGTTATCGGGCCTTCAGAGGTATTGAGTTGCAACCAGCGCACACCTGAGTAGAAGCCCTTGAAAATGGGATAGTCGAAGTGCTCTTCGGGCTTGAGGTCGTCGGGATCTCCGACCATGGTGTTGTTATAGTGCCTGTTCCAGACGTCGAGAGTACCGCCGGCGAGGCGATTCTTATAGACCGGGGCGGGGCCTTCGCCAAGGAATCGCATACCTTTGACATCGGTTTCGGGATAGTCGAAGCCGACGCCGAAGTATTCCTGGGGGCCGGTGATGGCGTAAACGTAATCGATGGATAACCAGCCGTCAGGCTTGAGCCGGTAGGTGAGCGATTTCATCGGACCGTCGAATGCTGCGGAGATGACCAGGTCGTTGCCGTCGGCTTCATGGGTCAATGAAGTCAGCTTGGACGCCGGTGCAAGGACTGGCGGCTGGGGTGGTGGGAGCGGCGGGTCGGTCGGTCTTTGACGGCGTGGCGGAGCGGGCCTCGGTCCCATCGCCACTACGCGCGGGCCGTTGGCGAGCGAGAAGGCCTTGCCCTGCCGAGAAGCGGAGACCAGCAGGCCAGTAGTCTTGCTTATCTGTAACGACAGGTCACCGGCAGTCGCGGTGAGTGTGTCGCCGGATTCGACGGCGACAGGCTTTGCGCTGGCGACGGACTCCCGTGCCTGGTCCAAACGGCGCTCGAGATCGCCGGTGGGCCAGACGTAGGTCTGAATCACGCGGCCCGTCGAATCCTTGATGATAAGTCGCGTGGCATCGGGTGCCTTCGTTGCACTGCGGCCGGCAGTAGGCGGTCCCCATCCGTCCCAGCTTGCCGACACACCCGGAGCGAGCGAGCGACCATGATCGGTCCGCGCTGCCAGCACGACCGACCCCGAAGCGGTATCGCCGGGTTGCCGAAAGGCGATCACCTGCCACTCGAAGGTGCATAGGTCGGCGTTGAGAAATGCGTAGCGGTTGGTAACGGTGAAGGAACCTGACGAGGCGTCGGAAGGCGTCACGATGATCGGCGACCAAAGCTGTTTGATAGTGTCGAAGCTCGCTTCGCGTTCGCGATATGGGCCGACGATGCCATCGGGGGCCATGTTGCCCTGGGAGTCGAGAATGCCGCCCTTGTCGGTGCGCTTCACATCCTCATCCAAAAAAGCCCAGATGAATCCGCCGGCGCCGGCCTTGCTCTTGAGAATGGCGTCCCAGTAGTCCTGCATTCCCGCGCCGGCTCCGCCGTCATAGAGGCCGTGCAGCATCTCGGTGGGGAAAAAGACGGGATCGGCGGCGAGCTTCTGAGTTAACGTCTCATAGTTGGGATAGTGCTTGGTATCGGCGATGCCCGGAGGAAATGCCGCCCACGGATGGAGTACCACGCGCTTCTCCGGGTCGTACTTTGCGAACTCGCCGTCGAGGTCGAAATTGAACCCGCCTTCGTTGCCGTTGTCCCAGAAGAGGATCGACGGATGGTTTACGTCATGCTCCACCATCTCCTTCACCAGCTTCTTTCCGATGTCGGTGTCGTAATTCGCTTGCCAGCCGGTGAGTTCATCGAGGACGTACAGCCCGAGTTCGTCGCAGGCATCGAGGAAGTGACGGTCCGGCGGATAGTGGGTGGAGCGCACGGCGTTGGCATTCAGATCTTTCATGACGTTGATGTCGTCTCTGGATAGCTGCTCGGATGTGGTCCGGCCAGAGTCGGGCCAAAACGAGTGGCGGGCTGTGCCCTTCAGGAAGACGCGATGGCCGTTGACGAACATACCCTGCCCCGGGCGGAGTTCAATGGTGCGGAACCCGAACCTCTGACGCACGCTATGCACGACGGCACCACCCGACTTCAGCCGCACTTCGAGCTGGTAGAGGTTCGGTGTCTCAGCGGTCCAGAGTCGCGGATTAGGGACCATTTCGGAGAGATGAGCGGTTGCATTGAGGGCGACGTCCTTCACTGTCACCGGATTGCCGACGGGCTTGCCATTCAGATCGAGCACCTGCATCTCGACTGAGTCGGCAGGGCCGCCGGCGGCTGCCGCGCGTGTGTCCGAGAGCGCGACATCCACATCGAGCGCCCCCGCCGCGGTGGCGCTGATAGCCACGCGATCAATGAATGTTTTTGGGACGGCCTCGAGATAAACCGGTCGGAAGATACCACCGTAGTTCCAGAAGTCGCCGCGACGCTCCGCATGATTAACGGATGCATTCGCGGACTCATCATCGACGTCCACCTGGATCTCGTTCTTCTGCCCGGCGGGCTTGAGCAAGCTCGTGATGTTGTACTTGAAGGCGTAGTAGCCACCCTGATGCATGGGGCCAGCCGATCGGCCGTTGATGGTTACTTCGGCATCGGTCATTACGCCTTCAAAGTCGACGAAAATGGCCTTTCCTCGCCACGTCGCAGGCGTGGTAAAGGTGCGCTTGTAGATTCCGTGTACGCGAGGGAAGCCGCCTGGGGGTGTGACTCGGCCATAGGTGTAGATCCCAAAGCCTTGCAGCTCCCAGTTGGACGGCACACCGATGGTGGCCCACTTGTTCGCGTTCTGACCATTGTCGGCCTTGAACTCCCACTTGATTGGGTCGTCCTTGCCTTTGCCGGAGAGATACTGAGTTTGAGTCTCAGAACCCCTTGCTACTGAGGCCAGAAGAACGACTAAAAACACAGCGCACCGAGATGGCAAATACATCAGAACCTCCCATATAAGTACAAATCCCTACGTAGTCAACTATGACCTGTGCAACTTCTGACTAGCTTGAGCAAATCTACTGTAGGGGTATAGCGAGACTTCTGCACCTATGGCCGTTCCACCAAAAGGTACTGAACGACTTTCTCGCCTCACTGTAACAGGAGATTTGCTCTAATATCGTCCGCCGTCAATACAGAGTGGGATCGCAGCGGTTACATGCATCTTTTATGGCCCATATTCTTCCGATGAACAATGGAAACCAGCCGACGCAAACTGACAGGATGTCAGGAACAACCGGCTGGGTGAGGGTTAGCATCGGATTGGCCCTGGTATTACCAAATAAGCTTCCCAGATATCTGCAAATCACGCACCGGAGTTCCGGGACCGCTTGGCCCTTTTCCAAACGTACCAAAGTCGATGCTGGTTGGATCGGTGCTGAAGCCATTATTCCAGTTGGGGTGGTTGAGGAGATTGAAGGCGTCGAGACGAGTCTGTAGAGTCAGCTTTTCGTTCCAGGAGAACCGCTTCGACAGACTGGCGTCGAACTCGTGGATTGCGGCCACTCGCACTCCTGTGAACTCGATATTGTGATTGACCGCATAGCTGTTCGGCGTTCGCACCGCCAGGGGACTGGTGCAGCCCGCCGCGGTGTACGCCGGACCGTAAACAAGCGCCCCGGTATCGGTATCTTTATACGCAACACACGGGGTGACCCCTCGCAGGCGTTTGAAGGAGTGTTGGGCATCCGCGGGAAGATCATGCGCATGAATCGCAAGATTCCCGATCTGACTTCCCGGACCGTTTGGCCCCTCCCCGTTATTGCCCCCAAGACCCCAGGGCTTTCCTGAAGTAAACACGTACAGAGGACTGATTTCCCACCCGCCGACAACCGCGTCCACCAGACGACTCGTGTTCCCCAGTAACGCCTTCCCACGTCCCACTGGCAGATAAAAGACGGAGGAGAAGGTAAATACGTTCGGGGTATCGTTCGCGGAGAGGTTACGACCGAACACGCCATTGATGATATCGACCACCGAGCCGGCTTTCATGGTCTTCGACCAGGTATAGGCCGCATGGACGGAAAGGCTCTTGGATACGTTGTGGGAAGCGACCACCTGTAGCGAGTTGTACCAGGAGTGAACCAGGTTCGAATTATCTTGCGTCACACTGGTGAACTGCGGATAGGGACGGGTCAACGCTCCGGTGGAAAGATTCCCGCTGGTATAGTACGACGTGCCTGCAAACGCTGCCACGCCTTTGAACGGATTGGCGACCTGGGCCGGACCAATCGTCGAGGAGTCGCAGTTCTGACGGGAGCCGGCGACTCCAGTCCTTTCCACGTCGCACCGCGCATTCCACGCCGCCGACACATGATTGAAATCGACGCTATCGAGGAGATTGTAGGCCCGGCTCCCCGAGTAGCTGATGTCAAGCACGTCACGTCGGCTCAAGAGCTGCTGGAGTGAAACACTGTATTCCCACAGTGAGGGCACCTGATAGTGAGGGTTCTTGAAGTTGACGGAGGAGCCGGGAGTCGTCGCGAGTCCGAGGCTCGAACCGGTGGGCTGGACATAAGCTGGGAACGGATCGCTGAGGTGGCCGTAGGGGTAGGTATTGTCGGTAACAACGCCCGAAGTGGCATCCGTCACCATACTTGTATAGCCAGTCGCCGAGGAGCTGAAGCCGTTGCTGGAGTCGTTCCCTTCATCGTTGATGAACATTTCGCCAAAGCCGGCGCGCAGGGACGTCCTGTCGCTGAAAGCGTAGGCGGCCCCGAACCGCGGTTGAATGTTGAGCAGGTTGGTTGCATAGGCGCCGCGAGGCGCGCCGTTCACCCCGGCAAACCGGATGCCGCCCGTGAGCGGAAGTCCCGGAACCTGGATAGGACTTGGAGCGTTCAAATCAAACGCGTAGTTGAGCTTGTTGTGCCGCTCGGTGCGTGCCGTAAGAATATCGTAGCGAACTCCAAAATTGAGAGTCAGCTTAGGCGTAACCTTCCAGTCGTCCTGCGCCCAGAAGGCGTAGTAGTGCTGCGAGTAGAACGGCGAAATGGAATATTTGATACCCGCTCCGGTGGGATCTCCGAGGACAAGCGCCGCAATCCCGCTACCGGAACTGAAGCCGGAGGCATCTGTGGACGCGGCGGTATAGTGCTGGGAGAAAAGATTGCTCGAAGCAGTCTTAAAGGAAAATGATTGATTGGTGGCGCCGTTACCTGGGTTTGCATACTGCAACAAGCGCATGTCCACACCCGCACGAATGGTATGGCGGCCGCGACTGAGGGTCATGCTCGGCTGGTATGCCAGATTATGCGAGATGTTGCTGTTGGCAGGGGTGCCACCAAGGCCGATTTCGTCGTTGAAAGAAACGCTCGGAAAGACATCGTGGAAGAACGCATTGTCCATGTAATGCTGGGAGAGCTTTAACTGAGACAGGATGCTGGAGTCCCTGCTCCCGTAGTGCGTCCCTTGCAGCTCATTCAGCAACGTTACTTTGTTGTCGATAATGAAGTTGGGTGAAAAAGTGTGGATCTCATCAATGGCGTAGTTGTTGTCTTTCGGTTGGATCGTGAAAAGTTGATTGTTGGCTAGATTCGTCGCCGGAATGCCGCTGTTGAGGTTATCGCTGTAGCGCTCGAATCCTTCCCAGCGAATAGTTGCCCGGTCTCTCGGTCCGAAGTTATGGTCGATCTTGATCAGCCCATTCCGGGTGATGTCGTACTCGACCGGCAAATAGTAAAAGTTGTTCTGGAAGGGAGCGTAGCCCGGACCGGGGTTGTAGTTCGGCTTGAGCTGCGAATAGAACTGAGCGATCGCCAAACCAGTCGGATCCAGACGGTTCATGGGAATGATGTTGCCCGGAAACGGACTGTGGGCTCGCTTCGTCTTACCGTCAATGGGATCCACCACCGTCGTAACAGGAGAGGAAGGGTCATAAATGATAAGCGGCTGAAGGCACTTGCTCGCACCGGCGCACAGGCTCTTGCCATAGGCGGTCGCGTTTGAAGCGGGGGTGTACTCAAACTGCGCCGTGCTGAAGTCGCCAGTGAGCCACCGCGGATCGGGAATTGAATTGATGGTGGCGCTGGTAGCCGGGAGCGTCTCGTAAGCCTGTTCCCATTGAATGGTAAAGAATGTCTTATCTCTGCCGTTATAAAGATGGGGTATATAAACGGGGCCATCGGTTTCCAAACCGAACTGGTCGCGTTTATGGCGGCTCGGAATTTGTCCGGTGGCGCCATGGCTGAGGTTGTAATCGTATTGATAACTTTGCGCGTCGAGGAATGGGCGCCGAATGTAGTCATACATATCGCCGTGAATTTTGTTTGTCCCGGACTTCAAAGAGATGTCGATGGCGCCGCCGCCGGCGCGCCCATACGATGCATCGTAGGGATTCAACACCACCTTGAATTCGGCAACCGAGTCCGGCGGAGGCGGATAACCGAGATAGCCATTGGCGTTGTCGTTGGTTGCGCCGTCGATATTCTCCTGTACCGGTGCGCTGTTCACGGCGCCACCGTTCGCGAACAGACGTGTGTGAAACTGAGTGTCTTGAAGCCCGGCTTTTCTGCGCTAACCGTATACAGTCCCGTCTTTAGATAAGCCGCCGTATAGTCGCCAGCGCGATTGCTTTTCACTACTACGTTCTCGCCTGTGCCCTCATTGTGAATTGTGACCACCGCTCCAACGATCACGGCATGCGAGGAATCAACCACATTTCCAACGAATTGCTGAATCGACTGTGCTTCAACGGATCGGGCAAGCAAGAAAGGGCAGAAAAGTATCAGGAAGAGTACATACCATAACCCGTTACTTGTCAGTGTCTTGTCCGTGCAATTCAAAAATACGATGGGCCGCGTTTGCATAGTTTCTCTCCACTCTCTTCGCACGTTTGGCATTCGCAGAGGTCGTGCGTTGCTCCAACGTCGTTCCCGCCGCTCGGCGCAGTGATTAGGCAGGTGTGGCTCGCAGAATCTTGACAACGTTGTCTAGCAACAATGAACAAGCTACTGAAGTTAAATCTCATTTGTCAAGAAGTTAAGTTCCACGCGAATCGCTGCTGAGTGTTCAACGTCATCCGCCTCTGAGGCGATGTGCCTTCATAGCGATGCGGGCATCGATATGGGAGGTTACCGTATCCCATTTTTGGAAGATGCGAAACAAGCACAGGGTCAGCCAAGGAACTCCCCCTTCATGAGGGAGCAATCCCGGTTCCCACAGAGTGCGTAATCATGGGCAAATTACTCCGGGCCTCTGGGGGTGGAGTCGAGCAAGGCGAAAGAATTTTTTCGCAGGTGCGTCGACGAAGCTGTAATGTCAATGTTTCGAAGCACGTCTCTTTCTCAGTCTCATTACGCCGGCAAGTGGATCATTCCCAATGAAGACAATCGGAATGACCTCGGGGCGATCAGCGTCATCGGCCGCGAGTACGCGCTGTCTCCAGATTCTCCTGAGAAGGAGGGTTATCTGCTGACTCTGCTCGAGGCCTTCCACAGCTATATGAGCAAGTACCTGGTCATGATTGTCCGGGGGACGATTCCCAACGGGAACTCCGACGCCGGTGTGGAATCGCGTGAGCTGCTGCGTCAGATCAAGCCGAAGGGTAAAGTTTCTACCTCGGCGAGTACGTGCAAGATGCTGCATCTGGCGTTCAAGGGCGCTACGACGGAAGATATCTACGACACGCTGGCGTTCTGCTTTGTGCGCGCGGCCCGCAAGTTCGATCCCCATCATGCGGAGAAGGTGAAGGCTGTATGCAAGGTTATCGATGAGCTTCCAAAGAAGTTCACCATCGCAGAGCTCGCAGAGCGAGTGGATGGGGATGCTGTTGGGATTCTGCGGGCTCTTAGCCGTAAGAGCTTTCTCACGCGCACTAAGTCCAAGAAGGTCGTGGTCGGATACGAGAAGTCATTCTGGCCGCCGCCGGCAGAGTTTCTCGAAATCGATCCCATTGGATTCACTTACGTTATCCAGATGTGGTTCCGGTATTACCTCAATGACTACATCGGTACACAGATGGATGAGTTGGAGTCTGTTGGTGGCGGCGTTAATCTTTTGCTGTCATCGACTACATCATTTTCTAAATAAGGAGTAATAAATGAAAGTACCTGAATATTTCCTGAAAGATCTTTTGGATCTCGACCTCCGTATCGCGCGCTTGGAACACGAAAGGACCGCTCTGGTAAATGAAATCGACAATCTGGGTTCGGTTCAAGAAACTGCGATGACTTATGTATTGGTTGTGCTGGCCGCGCCCAGAAAAGACGATCCTCAATGAGTTGACGGAACTTCAAACCACGAGTGAAGTTTATCTACGGGTTTCCAAGGTTCGCGTTGCCAATCAACATCCACAGCTTCCCTCACAATCCCGGGCTGGGTAGCCCGGGGCTTGTTCCTGACTCAAGCGTGTGCGGTTGGAATGAGAGAGACTGCCTCCCCCTCAGAAATAACTCTCCTTCCGTCGGCAATCTGAATGTGGCGATGCCGATCGGAATACACGATAATGAAGCCATACGGAGTGGAGAATCGTCATGTCTCTCGTGGGAGGCCCTGCGGACAAGCTTGGGAATCGCTATGAACTTTGGTGGACTGTCCTGAAGGTCATGGATATCCTCCGAGGGCAATGGGGCACGATTCGACTCGAAGAACCGGGTGTTGAAAAGGCCGAATTCCTGCTACGCGGCGCGTCATGGAAATCTCTCCATCAAGCAAAGAAGCAGGCGGGAGACGGTAAGTGGACGCTTTCGGAGTTGTCCTCGAAGGACAATCCGTACCTTCAGGCGATCGAACAACAGCTCAGAGACGCGACTACTGGTGTTGTGTTCGTCTCTGGGAGTGATGCGCCAGAACTGGCAGAACTCTCAACTCGGGCACGCGACTCCGCATCGCTAGAAGAATTCAATGAGTTCTTCGTCCAGAGCAAGAAGCACCAAGCCGGGTTTGCGCAGCTGCAAAGAATATGGGGTGACTGCGATGCTGAGACAGCTCGTGGCTACCTAAAACGAATCGAAGTACGAGTCATCGATGAGAAGAGTCTTCGGGATCAGACGTTGATGACAGCGCAGGCGCTTTTCTTGCTCTCTCCAGCAAATGTTTGCTCGACGATTGCGGGACTTGTCCTCGATTCCGTGCACCAGAATCTATCTCGCGCCGAGATTGTCACGTTCCTCGCTGGAAAAGGTTACAGCTTGCGCCAAGTCGCGAATGCGTCGCAGGCGCGGCCACTGATCGATGCGGTGACGCAAAGGTATCTGGACAACGGACGTGGCCGACTCATTCAAGGCAAACTCGTGCCTCGTGCTGTCACCGAGCAACTGAGGGCGCACATGAACGAGCCCAAGACGGACTGTGCTGTGACAGGCCGTGCTGGTACCGGTAAAAGCGGATGTATCGCGGAGTTCGTGCAAGGACTCAAGGAGGGTGGAGTACCCGTGTTCCGAGGGCAAGGTCGAAAGGACAGGGTAAAAAGGGACGTAAGGACGATGTACCAGAGATTGTAGAGGGTGATGACCTTGACGGTCACACCATACGTGCCAAGAAAGAAACCAATAACGTGAAGAGATTCTTGTAGACCAAAGGTTCTACCTCATCCCCCGTTCCGCGGCCCCCCTTCTCCAACAACGGGTTTCGGGAAACAGGTCTAGCTGACCGGGCCGCCACGCATGTAGTTGATCGCCTGGAAGAGCATGGCGCACTCCGAAGAAGTCCGTGAGGCCGGCACAACGGGACTTGCAGAGAGTAAGGCTTACGGTGGCAATAAGATTGGGAGCGTTCACGCATACATGCTCGGTTGATGGGCCATTGCTCGACGGCGGCGTAGCCGATCTGACGGTGCGGTCCTTCACTGACCTCGGGCGCTGCCGCATGTGTGGAGCTGTACGATCCCCAGAAGGATGCCGCCTACTACTGTTTCAAGTTTCTCCAGGATCGCTCCTGGGACTGGAGCGAGTACAATCTGGAGCTGCTCAGCCCCATCACACCGTTGAGCGCCGAGAGCAGCCCACGGATGAGGCGGAAGCTACCCTCGATAACGTCACCGACCCCAACCTCGTCTAAACATGCGCGCCAAGTTCGACGCAGCCGGCCACTACGACGACTTCGAGGTCGACCGCGTCGTCGCCGTCGACATGGATCCGAATGCAAGGCAGAGCGAGCTGCTAAGCGCACTTGAGCCCGTCGTCGACCGTCTCCTGAAGCAGTACAAGGCTGCGCGGGAGCGCCTGCTCAGTGCTCGGTCACATAACGACAAGAAAGCCGCCGACCATCGGATTTCTGACCTCGAACTCCCGCGCGCGTATAGGAAGAATTTCAGATTTCACCCCGAACTACCAGGTGCAACCGCAACAATGTAGCTTTCCGCAGCCACCGTTAGTGGAGTTGTCTGGGTACATCGGCCGTCCGCCAAGCCAGCCTGCTCATCGGTCACCTATTGCAGAATTCGATCGAATATCGTGCGATAAACGGATTAGAGCGCCGATGAATGGGGTCGACGAAAAGGGGTGGAAGAGGGCGATAAAACAGCCTTTTTCATCCTTAACCGATCACTTAGGCGGCACTCACGCTCGAAAACGGCTGGAATCACCCACCCTAGTATAGTGATCGCCAAACTTCCGAATGAAAGATCTGCCGACTCCTCCGACAGCTCTGAAAGTCGATGACTGGAGGACATCCGTTTCCAGGCAGTTTCCGACTATCAGAAAATGGGTGCACTGGGCCGATTCTCGCCCAGAGGAACGGCACTCGCTTTTGCGAACGGGAAGAGCGCTGCCGGCCAATGCTTACACCAGCGCAGGGGTACGCACAATAAATGAAGCGCTAATTTCAGAAAAGTTTGACATCCGTGCTTCATCTCTGACGGTCTTCCTATACTGAGAAACCCCGACGGACAAAAGCGCCCAACAGGGCTCATTTGTCCGCTCGGAGGATTCTATGGGAATGCCAAGCATCGAGAAGCGGATCATCGATCTTTTCGAAGAACATGGACTATCACTACCCAGCGAACCGCATCTCCGTGGGATTGCGGATGCAGCGTCAGAGGTCCAACGCCTTCTCTACACCACCGCGCTGTACGAACCCAGTGAGGAGGAACTCTCACTGGTCGTGATGGAGTTTGCGCTTCTCTGTGCAATACGCCAACCTACCGTAAAGCCAACCGGATAGGAGCACTCAGTAATGCCGATACGGGACGGCCAGGCTTATCCCGAAATCTCGAAGTCAAGTTCAATGGTGTGCATCCTCCTGGGACTGGCAGTACATCGCCAGAGGGCGTCGCGGGACGGCCCGTAACAACGGCCCGCTCTATGAACTTGTTGAAAAAGGCTTGTCAAGGGGTCGGCCAACAAAAGACGAAGCGTCAGGATGCTCCAGGTGCGATTGCTTATGAACTGGTGAACCCAAAGCATCCCTCGATTTAGCAGTCACACGGTTAGTTCAGTAGTTTTTCAACAAGTTCCTATAAGGATTACCGACTTGCACCGTCGGGCTCGAGAGGCCGGCGTATCAGGAATGACGCCACCGTGGACAGCCGTTTATACGGGTCTGGACAACTAGGGCGGGCCAGAACGATCAACACGAAGCCATGCAATGTCATCTCGGCGACAACATGGGCCAAACGGATTCCTGTGCAAACAGGTGTGTATAAGGTTGATCGCTCGATGAAAGGGCCCCTTCGCGGGGGCCCACATAGCTTCTCCCCAGGAAGAGACAGGTAGGCACGGGATCTATACCTCAGGCGTCACCAGCCCGAGGTGCAAATCCTAGGGCATAGGCCGAGCTCCGTCCACTTGCCATCCCCCTCGGCAGGAACGAAAGGCCGACCCTTAAGGCCCCAACGGTCACGACCGAGAGCAACCCGTTTCACGATGGTCTCGAAGGTACGATGCCCCTTCGCAATCTGGTGAAGTCACTCCGTGTCGGCCACTATTGGCATGGACACTTTGGCACAACCGCAACAAGGTCTTAAATCAGAGCAGGAGCAAACACAAATGCAGCAACAAGTAACTGGAATGCCCGCACACATCTTCGAACCGGTGCTCACCGCGGACGAGGTCGCAATACATCTTCGCTGCCATCTCAAGACCATCCAGAAGATGGCGAAGGCCGGCCGCATGCCCGCGATCCGGCGGGGCAAGCGCTATTTCTTCCGTCTCCGCGAGGTAGACAGCTGACTCAATTCCTTCACAACGACGCCGGGATCTCGACTGAACTAGCAATTGGAACAGGCCGATTTCAACGATGCCCGAAGGGCGAACCACTCCTTACGACACAGCACAGCCTCACCGGTCAACAACGCCCACGTTTTGGGTAGGCTGATTTCAGCCAATCCGTCCGCATAAAACGAAGGAAATCATGCGCCGGAGGGTCCAGAATTCAAATCCGCAATCTGTAAGTTGTTGATAAATGGTGGGCACAGCAGGATTCGAACCTACGACTTCCACCGTGTGAAGGTGGCACTCTACCGCTGAGTTATGCGCCCATCGCCTGGCTTACCAACCGCCCCGGCATCAAATCCAGCCGCGTCCGAGGGCCTGGTGGCCGTCGAAACTGCCGCTCGTTCCCTCCCAGCATAGCACCGAGCACCGGCTCCGCCAACCGCACAGGGGCTCCGCCAACCGCACAGGCGCTCGGGGAATCCAACCGGAAGGTACAATTTCCGCTGATGCCCGTTCCCAATACTTCCCGGCCCGCGGTCCCGCCCAGCGGATATACGCCTCCGCCTGAAGGAATTCCGCCGGAATCCGACGAAACCGCGCAACCTGAGGCGGAAGATGGGGTTTCGGAAGATATGGGCACGCTGGCGATCCATCCCGGGCTCCTCGAAGTCGCTCCAGACGCAATCCATATTGCGTCCGGTAGCTTTGCGGGCATGGATGACGCAGCGATCATGCTCGACCTGCGCGCCGGCAATATGGATGCATTCGACATCCTGCTCGCCAAGTACCGCAAGCCGATCATCCACTTCATGTATCGCATGGTGCATAACCAGGCGATCGCTGAAGAGCTTGCCCAGGAAGTTTTCCTTCGCGTCTATCGCTCGCGCGAAACGTATCGTGCGGAAGCCCGGTTCAGCACCTGGCTCTACCGCATTGCCACCAACCTCGGCGTCAACCACGCTCGCGACACGAAGCGCGAGCGCTCCGCGTCGACCATCTACCTGGACGAGCCGGACTCCGAGACCGGGACGACGCCCGACGTGGCCGATGCCACGCCCAGCGCCGAAGCCAAAATGCTCAGCCGCGAGCGCATGAACGCCATCCGCCAGCATGTGATGGCGCTGCCCGACCGGCAAAAAACAGCCGTCCTCATGCACAAGTACGAGGGCCTCGACTACAAGCAGATCGGCGACGTTCTCAAGCTCTCCGAATCGGCGACCAAATCTTTGTTATTCCGCGCCTATCAAACTTTGCGCGACAAGCTGAAGGAATTTGTTTAGACGAAATCGAAAGCGCGCAGCAGCACCAAGAACACTGCATCACGGCCCGAAAGGGGTTTTGCCATGAATGAAAACACGAACATCACCTGCAAGGAAACCCAGGAGCGGCTTCCCGATCTTCTGCTCGATCCGGCCTCTGTTCCCGCGCCGATCGAAGCGCACGTTGCCGACTGCACGACCTGCCGCGGCGAACTCGGCTCGCTGATTGCGACTTTCGAGGCGCTCAACGCATGGACTGCGCCTGAGCCCTCGCCCTACTTCGATACCCGCATGCATGCCCGCATCCGCGAGGCCCAATCCGCCGCGCCGGAAGGCTTCTTCGAGCGTGTGCGTTCGTTCCTGCTCTTCAGTACCGGTCGCCAGCTTCGCCCCATGGTTGCGGGAGCACTTGCCCTGGTGCTGGTTGCCAGCGGCGGTTCGTTCCTCCGGATCCATGGCATTCCCGGACATCAGGTCACCCCGATATCGGCTACCGTCAACGACCTCAAGGTGCTGGACAACAATGCGCAGGCGATCCAGCAGATGGACCAGTTGCTGGACGACAATGACGATCAGGACACGCCGCCGACCACTTAACCGCCGAAGGAGGCCTTGCCAGTTTCGTCTCGCGTCGCGACAAACCAATGTTCGAGCGGGCCATCATTCGGTATGATTGGCGACGGACATTCGCCCGAAATATATCCATGACCCATTCCGCTTCAACCCGGTTCCCCGCACTCTTTACCGCGCTGGCCAGCGCGGTGGTCTGCGTGTGTACAGCCGTTCCGGCGCAGTCCCAACGCGAGCGGCCCGCGCCTATCGAGCGGCGACCAGCTCCGCAGGCATCGCAGCCGCAACCGTCCGCCCAGCCGCGCGGCAATGGCGGGCAGAAGCTGCCCAACGGCCAGCATCTCGGCGGCTGGCTTCAGAGTCACAGCAACCTCACTCCGGCCCAGCAGCAACAGGCGCTGGAGAGGGAACCCGGCTTCCATGACCTGCCTCCCCAAACCCAGCAACGTTACCGCGACCGGCTTGGTCAGCTCAACAGTATGCCTGTGCAGCAGCGCCAAAAAGTCCTTTCGCGCACGGAGTGGATGGAACGCCTCCCGCCCGAGCGGCGCAGCGAGGTACGCAACGCCATGCAGCAATGGGCGAGTCTTCCGCCCGCCAGCCACCGCGCCGTCGGGCGCACGTTCCGGATCGTCCGCGGCATGCCGCCGACGCAGCGCCTCGCCTATTTGAACTCCCCCGACATCCGCTCGCAGTTCACCCCGCAGGAGCGCGACGCGCTCACCCGCCTCATGCAGGTCGAACCGTACCTCCCGCCGGGCAAGCAGCCGAACTTCTAGGTCTGGTGAGCCTGGTGGCCGGTTTAGCTAAGCCAGCTCGCTAGCTATCCCGGTCTATTCTGCATTCATGAGCGTAGAAACGGTTACATTCGAAGCTCCAAAAGAATTGGATTCCTGTTCAGTTGTGAGTTTTGAGTGCTGACTTAATTGTATAGAGTTGAGCGATATATCATGCGCGGTTTTGAAGATGAGTTTCGCCAGTGTTGACGCGGGGTTTGTGAGGTTTGCATAGGCTGGAGGGCTTTGCGGAGTCGGCACCGTTCGGATTCTGTATATCGCACAGTACGTGCAAGGGTCGAGGCAAGCGACTAGCATAGATAGGTAATGCCGACGAAGACTGAACCCGCTCTCAGAGCCATCGTGACAAGCGAAAACGCCAACCGCGAAGCCACCTTCGACATCTTCCGCCGCTGGGGATACCTTCAGGCGTCCCTCGACCCGCTCGGGCAGTATCTCGCGCCCGAGCCGTTCCCCACCCCCGCGCCCGACGGGCCCGACGCCGAGGAAGCTCGCCGCTACTACTGCGGCACCATCGGCGCGGAGTTCATGCACATCCCGAGCACCGAAAAACGCGCCTGGATTCAGGAGCGACTGGAGCGCGAGTACAAGACTTCCGATACAGCGCGCATTCTTACCGGCCTGATCCGCGCGGATGTTTTTGAGCAGGTGATTCAGCAGCGGTATCTCGGCACGAAACGATTTTCGCTGGAAGGGCTGACGGCGCTGATCCCCTACCTCGACCAAACGTTCATCACGGCCGCTGAGGTGGGCGTAACGCGGTCGATCATCGCGATGGCGCATCGCGGGCGCCTGAACGTCATCACCAACACGATTGGGCGCGATGCTTCCGAGACATTTACGAAGTTTGAGGATGTCGATCCGCGCAGCGTGATGGGCGGCGGCGACGTGAAGTACCACGCCGGCGCGACCGGCAACTTCACCGCGCCGAACGGCAAGGTCATCAACCTGCATCTGGCATCGAACCCGAGCCATCTGGAGGCGATCGATCCTGTCGTGATGGGCCGCGCGCGGGCGTGGCAGAAGCGCATCGGCAAAGCGGGCAAGGAGCAGGTGCTGCCGGTGATTCTGCATGGCGACGCGGCGTTTGCGGGCCAGGGCGTGTGCGCGGAGACGCTGAATATGGCGTCGCTGCATGGATACAACGTCGGCGGAACGCTACAGATCATTACGAACAATTTGCTTGGATTTACGGCGGTGCCGGAGGAGTCGAACTCGTCGCGATTTGCGAGCGACCTCGCAAAGCGGCTGCCGATTCCGATCTTTCACGTCAACGCCGAAGACCCCGAGGCAGTCGTGCGCATCGCCGCGCTGGCGGTGGAGTATCGGCATACGTTCAAGTCGGATGTGGTGGTGGACCTGATCGGCTATCGCCGCCATGGGCACTCCGAAGTGGACGATCCGACGGTGACTTCGCCGCGGCGCTACGCGATCATCAAGACCCATCCGACGCTGTCGGAAATCTACGCGAAGAAGCTGGGCGTCGATGCAAGCGCGGAGATTGCTGCGTTTCAGAAGGAACTTTTCGAGGACCAGCAAGAAGCCACGCAGGCCAAGCGCAAGCCGTCGATGCGCGCGTTGCCGGAGTATTGGGACGATTATTACGGTGGCGCCATGCATGTGGATGACAATCCACACACCGGCATCGATGCGGTCGAGATTGCCGAACTGACGAAGGCGATCACGCGCGCCCCCGAGGGTTTTCACGTTCATCCAAAGGTGAAGAAGACGGTGCTCGATCCGCGCATGGAGATGGGCGAAGGCCGCAAGCCCTTCGACTACGGCACGGCGGAACTGCTGGCCTATGCGGCGCTGCTGAAGGCGGGGACGCCGGTGCGGCTGACCGGGCAGGACTCGCAGCGAGGCACGTTCAACCAGCGGCATTCGGTGCTGATCGATATTGAGACGGAGCAGCGCTTTTCGCCGCTGTCGGCCATCGACGCCGAACAAGGGCATTGGGAGGTCCATAACTCCCTTCTCTCCGAGGCCGGTTGCCTGGGATTTGAGTATGGCTACTCGCGCGATTTTCCCGAGGCGCTGGTGCTGTGGGAAGCGCAGTTCGGGGATTTCGCGAACGGCGCGCAGATCATCATCGACCAGTTTGTGTCGGCGGGTGAGGCGAAGTGGAACCTGCTTTCCGGGCTCGTTATGCTGCTGCCGCACGGATACGAAGGACAAGGGCCGGAGCATTCGAGCGCGCGCGTGGAGCGGTACTTGCAGCTTGCGGCGCAGGACAATATTCAAATTGCGCAGCCGTCGACAGCCGCACAATATTTCCATCTGCTGCGCCGCCAGGCGATGCGCAAATGGCGCAAGCCGCTGATCGTGTTTACACCGAAGTCGATGCTGCGGCATCCGGACGCGATGTCTCCGCTGGCGGAGTTTTCGCGCGCTGCGTTTCAGAATGTGCTGCCCGACAACGAGGTGCAGAACCCGCGCCGGCTGCTGGTTTGTACGGGCAAGATCGGCCACAATCTTCGCGTCGAACGGGCCAAGCGCAAGGATATGAGCGTCGGGATTATTTTTGTGGAGCAACTCTATCCGTGGCCCGAGGATGAGTTGCAGGCAGCGCTCGATCAGCACCCTGACGCCAACGAAATTGTGTGGGTGCAGGAAGAGCCGGCCAACATGGGCGCGCTGTCGTACGTGATGCCGCGGATGAAACAGATGGTTGGGAACCGCGCGCTGCTAAGCGTGAAGCGCACAGCGAGTGCGAGCCCGGCAACCGGGTCGGCGAAGGCGCATGAGATGGAAGAGAGAACGCTGATCGATCTCGCGCTGGGGCATGAAGACAGAGGGTAGAGTGTAGAGAATGCGCATTGCGTCAGTGTTGCGCTCTCTCTACCCTCTACCCTCTACACTCTGTAGTTCCGGCGTAATTTCCCGAACGAATATCTGATGCGAGCTTTGCGGCGGCCCGGGCGCGACGTGGAGCGCCCACACGCGCTCGCGGATGGCCTGGTCGGCGGCGGTCATGCGCTCGCGCGAGCGCAGATAGTCGAGCCAGCTTTCCATGATGAAAGTTTCGTTGAGGTGCTCGGGGTCGGCGGCGTCGCGATAGATGCCCCAGCGAATGGCGCCCCCGCGCAGGCGCACACCTTCGAGCTCATGCACAGCCTGGCTGAAGGCGGCATAGTTTTCCGGCGGGACAGTGTAGTCGACCGAGATGCGGACAGGCCCGTCCTCGGGGTCGGGCGGCATCGCGAGTTCGGGGACGGGGCGCTTCCAGCGGTACGGGCTCTGGTCGAGCGCTTCGCCTTGCAGGATGTGCGTGCGCAGGACGATCGGCAGCGTCGCCAGCATTCCAGCGGCAGCGCAGATGAGCGATACTTTCGTCGAGGCGTGTTCGGCGATCTCTCCCCAGACCACGCTGCCCAGAGCGAGGCCGCCCTGGAAGGTCATAAGGTAAGCGCCAAGCGCTCGGGCCTGCACCCACGCGGGCACGGAGAGCTGGACGGCGACGTTGATCGAGGACATGGTGGTTGTCCAGCAGAAGCCGCCGATCACAAGCGAAAGAATGACGACCCAGGGGATTTTGACGAACGCGAGGATCAGCAGCGCGACGATGTAGTACCCGGAGTTGAGCGCGAGCAGGGCGTCGACGGACATGCGCTGGCGGATGCGAGCGAGAGTGCCGGCGCCGATGATCGCGCCGACTCCCAGCGAGCCGTTGAGGATGCCGTATCCGAGCGCGCCCTGATGCAGGTCCTGGCGTGCGACGACCGCGAGCAGCGACCACACCGCGCTGACAAAGAAGGTGAAGATGAACGCGCGCAGCAGTGGCGCCTGCAACGGCGGCGAGTAGCGCAAATAGCGCAGGCCGGAGCGCACCGAGCCGTAAATGCGCTCGGCGGGGAGCGCGCTTTTGAACAGCGGCGTGCGTTTCCAGCGCCACAGGATCCAGATGACGCCGGCGTACGACGCGGAGTTGAGCGCGAAGACCCACGCTGCCCCGGTGCGCGGCCGGGTGAAGGCCGCGACCATCAGTCCGCCGAGGGCCGGGCCGACCGCGCGCGCAATGTTGTTGCTGATCGCGTTGAGCGTGACGGCGTTGGGAATTTCCGCGCGCGGAACGAGTTCGGGAATGATCGCCTGCCAGGCCGGGTTGTTCATCGCCGAACCGATGTTCAGCAGGAAAGTAAACAGCAGCAGAGTAACCGGCGAGACGACTCCGCAGAACGTCAGCACCGCAAGAACGGCGACGGCGACCAGCATCCAGGATTGCCAGAAGATCAGCAGGCGGCGGCGCTCGTAGATGTCCGCCGTCGCGCCGGCCAGCAGGCCGAGGAAGAGCACGGGGAGGCTCGCGGCGGTTTGCATGAGCGCGATCAGCAACGGCGAAGTAGTCAGGATCGCCATCAGCCAGGTGCCGGCCGTGTCCTGCATCCAGGTGCCCAGGCTGGAGACGGTGGACGCGATCCAGCGGTCGCGGAACAGCGGAATACGCAGGGGCTCGAACCCGGTGGGCTTCGGGGCTGGCGTGTCGTCGGCGGTGGTCTGCGGGACTGGCAGTGCTGGTCTCCTCGCGGGCGGCGGTATATCCAGTTTAGATGCCGGAAGGTTTGGGGGTTGCGCGTAGCATAGTGGAGTCTATGGTTTTGGGGCGCGTCATTTGCAGTGCGGTGTTGGTTGTCGGGTTGGCGGGTGCGGCGATGCGGGCGCAGGGGGCGCCCCCAATCGCGTCACCGACCGCGACGGACGAGAAGCCGCTTCCCGAGCTTCATCCGCTCATCATGGACCTGGACAAGAACCAGAAAGCCGCGGAGGCGGCTGCGGAAAACTACACCTATCATCTGCATCGGACGATCGAGACTCTCGACGGCACGGGGAATGTGAAGAAGACCGAAACACTCGACATGGAGAGTCTGACGATAGACGGTGTGCGGGTAGATCGCACGGTCGCTCGCAATGGTAAGCCGCTGACACCCGAGGAAGCGAAGAAGGAAGACGAGCGCATCGACAAAGAGGTGGCGAAAGCCAGGGAGCGCCGAGCGAAGGCGGATGCCAAAGACCGGGCGACCGACTCGCGCGGCGACCAGCTGATTACGGCGTCGCGGTTCTTTGAGCTGGGTACGTTTTCGAACGAGCGCCGAGAGGAATTCAACGGCAGGCCGACCATCCTGGTGGATTATGCCGGCGATCCGAATGCGAAGACAAAGAACCCGGCAGAGAAGGCCGTGCGCGATCTCGTCGGGACCGTGTGGATCGACGAGGCCGACCGCACCATGACGCGCGCCGACGGACACTTCCTGAACGATTTCAAAATTGGCGGCGGCCTGGTGCTGGACATCCGCAAGGGCACGCACTTCAGCATGAGCGAACAGAAGGTCAACGGCGAAGCGTGGCTGCTCGATCGGATCGACGCCGACGGCCACCTCCGCGCGCTTTTGTTTGTGGGCTTTACCGGCCACTTCCACCTGGCGGCGACGGATTATCGCAAGTTCCACACCACGAGCAGCATTGTCGGCACAAACGGAGTGATCGGCGCGGACGGCAAACCAGTTGTCGAACCGCCGCCCGAGCCACAGCCGGCAACGCCGAAGCCTTAGAATTTGTCCAGGAGCCTCGGCAGTGCCTGCCGATCTGCTGTGGCTCTTGCTTCTGGGATAGGCCCGGCTTCGGCCAGCGGAGTTGGAAAGCAACATGACATTATCATGTTGCTTAGAGCATTTCTGATTTAGTCATATACATATTGTGCGATACTTTCCTTGTTTGAATTAAGGGAGGTGTCTATGCCGGCGTATTCGCAGGATTTACGGGATCGTGTGTTGCGTGCTTTGGATCGGGG
>Ga0209483_1000553_pt1 | contig 31799 bp, 27 predicted proteins | sample NGEPerA_FD_184508 | JGI IMG/M metagenome (GOLD analysis project Ga0209483, IMG submission 184508) | Arctic peat soil microbial communities from the Barrow Environmental Observatory site, Barrow, Alaska, USA - NGEE PermafrostL2-A... | ecosystem: Environmental > Terrestrial > Soil > Wetlands >... | reverse complement strand
GGCCACGCCCGCCGGTTTGGCCTTGGACTTGGGCGACGTGGAATCGCGGAAATCAATGATGTGCTGCAAACGCTGGCTGGTGTCCACAATGGCCATGGGCGCGGTGGCCGGCACGCTGGCGCGGGTGCGGGTGCTGGCGCGGACGGTGATTTTCATCTGCGACCGTTGGGCGTCGGTGACAAGCGGGCTGGCCTGCAATTGCTGCACGAGCGGGCGGGCGGCGGTTTCGGCGGTGGTGCGGGCATGGTCTTTGGAGATGGCGGCGGCGCTGGCGGCGGCCTGCGCGGTTTCGTTGGCGGGAAAAGCGGCGGTCCAGCCGGTGGCGGCGGCGGTCAGGGGCGCAATGTCGTTGGGGGTGAGGCCCAGCGCGGCGGTGTTGGCGGTGACGTAGGCGGCAAACAGGCCGAGCCAGTTGTCAAAGTCGGCGTCGGCGGTGGGAATGTAGTCGGGCATGGGGCGGGTTGATAGTTGAAAGTTGATGGTTGAGAGTTGGTGGATTTAGTTCAATTGACTGTAAATGAGGGTGTTAAGTGGTTGCAGACGGTGGAAAAAGGGTTAAACGGCCAGTGGGAGCGGCGGTTCCGCTAGTCGGCGGCGTGGTTTCCCTCCGGTTAGTGACGCGGGGATTAAGGCTAGGGAAACGGCCATTAAGGCTAGGGACGGCGGGATTAAGGCTAGTGGAACCGTCCCGGAGGTTAATGCCGCCACCATTAAGCCTAGGGAAACGACCCCGAAGGCTGGCGAGCGGATGCCAGAGCGAAGAGAGACAACTAAATACTCCCGCACGATTGCGCGGGGTTGCGGCGGTCGGGTTGCGGCGGTCGCGGCGAGACCAGTGAATTTTAGGAATTCCTTCATGGCTTGCGAAGTTGATTTAATGATAATGGCGCAAAGAAGTCAAGCTTTTACGCCAAAAAACAAGCCTGTTCAAAAGAATGGCGAGAAAGGGTGGGTTATGGCGTTCACAAACAATTGGGTGGTGGAAGTTGTCGCGCTGCGACAAGTAGCGCCCGCGTCGGTGCGGGCGCAACGGAAACAATGAAATCCGCGCCACAAAATTCCGTCGCCTGACGCTGCGCTCGGCGGCGGGGTTTTCGCAGCGCGAAAACCACCACCATTGTTCGTGAACGACATAATCCCAAAGAAAGGGTGAACAGCCTTGACTTTGCCGCCCCTCGCGTAAAAAACTGCGCGATGAATTCCCGCGCGGAAAATTTCTACGCCGTCTGGCGCGAACGCCGCCGCGCCCTCAACGTGCTGCACGACGGCGGTTCCGTGCCGCCGGAAAAGCTGCTCCAAGCCGTCTGGCAGCACCAGCGCATCCAGCGCGGCCAGTTGACGACGGCGGATGGAAGAAACGTCCGCGTGCTGCATCCCGGTTTCGCCAGCGCCGAAGGCGGCCCGGATTTTCGCGGCGCGGTGCTGCAGTTTGGAGATGAAAATCCAGTTTCCGGCGATGTGGAAATTGATTTGCAGCCCGGCGGCTGGCAGGCGCACGGCCACGACAAAAATTCAAATTTCAAGAACGTCATTTTGCACGTCGTCTGGGAAGCTGGAACGCCGGCCTCCAGCCCGGCTCGAAATCAACGTCCGGTGGCCTTGCCGCTGAAACAAGCTCTCGACGCGCCCATCACAGCACTGGCGCTGGCGCTGGAAAATGAATCCGGCCTGCCGGAAAGTCTGCGCGGCAAATGTTCCGCGCCGCTGCGCGACCTTTCCGAACCGCAGCTCACGGAACTGCTGCACGCCGCCGCGAAAGTCCGTTTTCAAAACAAGGCCGGCGCCATGCTCGCCCGCGCGAAAAATTCCGGCTGGGAACAGGCGCTGTGGGAAAACCTGTTCCGCGCGCTCGGCTATAAGCACAACGTCTGGCCGATGCAAAACCTCGCGGAGATGAAATCGCGCTGGATGCGCGGCGTGGATTCGGCGTTTGAAATTCAGGCGCGGCTGCTCGGCGTCAGCAACCTGCTGCCGGACGAGCTGACGCGCGCCCAGAAAAGTTCCGACACATTTTTGCGGCGCGCGTGGGATGTTTGGTGGCGCGACCGCGATGAACTTGAAAGCTGCATTTTGCCGCGCGCGGCGTGGAAATTCCATGGCCTGCGTCCGGCGAATCATCCCCAGCGGCGGCTCGCGCTGGCCTCGCACTGGCTGGTGTCGGCGAAGCTGGTTTCCGAAATGGAAAACTGGTGCGTCGCCAAACTGCCGGACCAACAGTTGCTCGAATCGCTCCACGAAATTTTGCAAATCGAACCGGATGAGTTTTGGTCGTGGCACTGGACGTTCAAATCCGCGCGGCTGGCGAAACCGCAGCCGCTGCTCGGCGCGGCGCGCGTGACCGATCTGGCGGTGAATGTCATCCTGCCGTGGCTGTGGGTTCGCGCAAAGGAAGGTGGCAATGAAAAATTCCAGCGCGAAGTGGAGCGGCGTTTTTTCGCCTGGCCGGCCGCGGAAGACAACTCGGTTTTGAAGCTGGCGCGCCAGCGGCTGCTGGGAACTTCCAGTGCGCGCGTTTTGAAAGGCGCGGCGGCGCAGCAGGGCTTGATGCAGATCGTCCGCGATTTTTGCGAGCACTCGAACGCAGTCTGCGCGGACTGCCAGTTTCCCGATCTGGTGCGCGGGTGGTGCGCCCCGCTTGACCCGGCGGCGACGGGAAAATAGGCGTGCCATTGTTTGAGCGCGCAGGCAACATCTGCTTCATTACCGCCGGAATCCGACTGGGAGCTTAAAAAATTGAGGAAGCCAGATCAGCACAGCACGAAATTCGACGCACTAAGAAGCATGAATAAAAAAAATTGGACCGCACTTGGAATTTCATTGGGACTGGCCATCAGCGCCACACCTCTGCTGGCCGGCAATGTTTTGACCAACCCCGGATTTGAATCGGATCAAAATCAAATCCTGGCCGGGTGGACGGCCTACGGTGGAAATGCTTATGGTGAAACCAGCCCGACCGTTGCCCACGGCGGCACCAATTATTTCAAGGTTTATCAGGCGTTCAACGGCCAGGTGAATTACACCGGCATTTATCAGGATTACATTTCCGGCCCGGATGCAACCTACTCGGCGGATGGCTGGGGTTACATCCTTTCCAGCGACAAACTGGCGGGGCAAAACACCGCCTGGATTGAAGTCACTTTTCGCGATGCGAATGCCAATGTCCTGGCGCTGTTTCGTTCGGCGCTCATCACCACCAATTTGATCGCCAGCGGGACATTCCCGGTGAACACCTGGGTTGATCTGCCGGTTACCAACCAATATAATCCGGGCACCCAAACCATCACCAACACGGTTGCGCAACTCGTCGCGCCGACGGGAACCTATTTCGTCCGTTATCAAATCATGCTTCAAGGCGACGCGAATTATGCCGGCGGCTCGGTCTATTTTGACGATCTCAATCTGAACCTGACGAGCGCCGCACCTTATGGCAACTGGAACATCGTCTGGAGCGACGAATTCAACGGGACGAACATTGATGCGCACACCTGGACCTTCGACCTGGGAACCGGCGGCTGGGGCAACAATGAATTGGAGGATTACACCAGCCGCACCAACAATGCCTATGTCGCGAACGGACTCCTGCATATCGTGGCCCAAAAGGAATCCATCGGCGGAGCCAGTTTCTCCTCCGCCCGCATGAAAACGGAAGGGCTGGCGGCATGGAGATACGGGCGTTTTGAATGGCGGGCGCGTTTCCCCGCCGGCACGGGTTTCTGGCCGGCGCTGTGGTTTCTCGGCACCAACATCACGAGCGTGGGCTGGCCCGGCTGTGGTGAAATGGACGTGATGGAAAACAACGGAGCGGCGCTTGCGAAGGTGCAGGGCAGCCTGCATTCCGGCAGCGATGAGACGGCCGTTTACACTTTTCCCGACGGTGGTTCCGTGACCAACTTTCACAACTACGTTCTGGATTGGAACACCAATGCGTTTCTTTGGTATGTGGACGGTCATCGCTATGAAATGCAGACCAACTGGAACAGCAATCTCGGCGCGGCCTATCCCGCGCCGTTTGACCAGCCGTGTTTCATCATCATGAATCTGGCGGTGGGCGGAAATTACGTCGGAAACCCCGGCGTCAGCACGGTGGGGGCCAATGGAGGATTTCCGGGCGACATGCAGGTGGATTATGTGCGCGTCTATAATTCCACCGCGCCGCTGAAAATCTCCCTGATCCGCACCAACAACAGCTTGCTGTTTTCCTGGCCCAGCAATGTCGTCGGCCACTTGCAGGCACAATTTGATCCGCCCGGCGCTGGTTTGGGGACGAACTGGTCAGACCTCACGCAGCCGTCCACCTCTGCCACGATCGTTCCGACCAACTTCAGCGTCTTTTACCGGTTGCGCTCGCCTTGAGACATCCAGAATTGGTTAAAGGGGCGACGGAGAGAATGGTAAAATTTTTATTTGACAATCCGCGACGCGCGTAGTAATGTAATTACATGTTGACCCATTTGTAATCGTTGAAAGCAGTTTTCATTTTTACATGGATCCTTACAAGATAAAAACTAATAACGCTGGTAAACCAAACAAACAAAAAGACCCGTCGTTTATGAAAACGCGAAACTCCACGCAATCAATCCGTGAACCACATTGCAAAACTCCGCCATATCAGAATAAATTTCGAGGCTGGCTGCTTTTTGTGGCAGCCCTGTTTAGTGCCGGAACCATGGCTCACGCCACTAACATCTTGGTGAATCCAGGCTTTGAAACGACCCCGATTTTCGGCGCATGGACGGCTCAAACCACTGAAGGTTGGAGTATAAATAACTCCTCTCCCATTTCGGCGGGCGGTTTGTTTCGCTCTGGGGCGAATGGTCTCTGGATGCAGGGTTTGTATTTAAATGGCGGTGCTCCGGTCTACTATAACATGGGCGCGGTCCAGACGTTTGCCTGTTCTGCCGGATCAACCTTTTCGGCGGATGCCTGGTTTTCCCAGTTTACGGCTGGCCCTGCAGCGATCGGTGGTTCGGTCGGCGCGTCCACTCTTTTTACTACCGATGCCAGCGGGGTGGAAGACGGTTGGGTTGAGGTGCAATTCCTGGATTCAAACAACAAGATTTTGGCGGATTACAAGTCGGCCGTCCTTAGCCCCATAGACGCCACGCTCCCGGGTTCTGCCGGTGTGCAGACCATCAATGTGAACAATCTGCCCACGACGACCAGCACGCTTCCGGGTGGAGGTGCTACTCCCTATACCTATCTCACTTGGTTGGATTGTCCGGTGACCAATCAATTCGACGTCAGCACCATCGGCTCGAATACGGATCCGGCCGCCGAGTCGGTTACCAATACCGTGAGCAACGGTATTTTAACTGCACCGGCTGGAACCGCGTTTGTGAGATATTTCGTGGGCATCGCTCAAGCCCAGTATGAAGCGGGTGCCAGCTATTGGGATGACTGCAACCTGAATCAACTTTCAGGGCCGTCTCCATCGGTGATCAACAGTCTAACACCGAACGGTTTGACATTTTTTTACACCAACGCCAGCCTGACCTTCACGGTAAATTCAGCGTCAACGGGCGGCGCGCCCCTGCCCACCAACCCGACCAGTGGAGTAAAGGTAGTGGTGAATGGGATTGACCAGTCGGCCAATCTGCAATTTGGCGGCACGCCCACGGCTTTGACCGTTACCTTGCCAAACTTGGCGTCCAACTCCCTTTATCAGGTTGGCATCACGATCGTCAATAGTGCGGGATTGGTTACCGCCGCCAATGACAATTTTGACACGTTGCAACCCTCCATCGTCGTTCCGTTTGAAACTTATGACTACAATGGCGGTCAGTTCATCCAAAATCCGATGCCGACTACCAATGCCTCCCCCAGCAGCTATTGGGGTCTGGCTGGCACCTTGGGAATTGATATGAATTCCGCCCTGAATGGCGGCCCCTCGCTGCTCCCCAATTATCCGAACCGGGATGGTCTCGATGCTTGGGAACAAGTCCCCGATGCCCAATTGCCGCTCTATCGCGCTGTCGAAGCCACTAACTCCGGCGTCTACAATGTGGATCATAATTACTACAATGGTGGCAACTGGTTCAATTACACCAAAAATCCCTATCCGTCGGGCAATCAAGAAGTCTGGCTGCGCTGCTCTTCCGGTGCCGGGACTGGTCAACAAGACCTGAACATTTTGACCAGCGGTTATGGCACGATAACTCAAACGACCAATAGACTTGGGGAGTTTATCATCCCGAACCCCAATTTGTATAATGGGCCGCAGGGGACGGACTGGGAAAAGTTTTTTTGGGTGCCGCTGACGGATGCCTTCGGCAATATCATCCCGGTGAATGTGCCTTCTGGTCAGCAAACACTGCAATTGGAGAGTGATCCAGTGCTCGCCGGTATGAACGCCTATGTCATGGTATTAGTTCCATTCCCCACCACCGGACTGCCTCCTTCCATCAGCAATATTAGTCCGCTCAATGGCGCGGTGTTGCAGCCTGCGGCAGCCGGCCTTAGTTTCACGGCCGCGGCCGGTTCAGGGACACTTAACAGCAGCGGCATCTCGGTCAGCTTGAACGGCGCCAATGTTACGTCCGGCCTCACCTTCTCCGGCACCGGCCCGGTCAACGCAAGTTATATGCATCTGGCGACAAACACCCTCTATGCTGCGGTCATTAACGTGACCAATGCGGCGGGAGCGGTCACTACCCGAACGGTCTCCTTCGACACCATTAGCACGGCGAACTTCTATGTGAAGATGGAAGATTTCGACTTTGGCGGCGGCCTTTATGATATTGCGGGCAACGGCCTGGTGCCGAATGGCTATATTGGAGATCAAGCAACGGGAGATGATGGCGTTGGTGCCCTCACCAATGTTGACTACTCACACGCTTCCACATCAGGCACTTTCCCCTATCGCGGCCCAACTGGATTGGCCCAGGAAGTCACAAGTGACACCCAGCTGCCGGGATACTCGGCGGGCAGCGATTGGGACGTTGGCAACTTTAACGGCGGTGATTGGGCCAATTACACCCGGAATTATCCGGCCGGCAAATACTATGTTTATGGACGTCTCGCCGGCTTTGCGGGCAGCGTGACGTTCTCACAAGTCACCGCCGGTCAGGGCACCACCAGCCAGACCTTGAAAGCGCTCGGCACTTGCAATACCAGTGTCGCCAATCAAGGCTGGCAAAACTGGAACTGGTGTCCGCTGCTGAACAATGGCGTCCCGTTGGTGGTGACGCTCGGTGGCGTCGAAACACTGCGCGTCACCTCGGGCGGCAACGTGAATGCGGACTACTTCATGCTGGTGCCCGCCCAGGGCATCAGCCTCAAGGCGGTGCCCTCCGGCAGCAATGTCGGGCTTTCCTTCGCCACCACTCTCGGCTTGAGTTACCGCGTCTGGGAACAGTCCGCCTTGAATGGCGGGGCTTGGACGCTGCTGCAAACCGTTCCGGGCGACGGCACCATGAAAACGGTGACCATCCCGGCGAGCGGCAGCCAGGGCTATATTAAAGTCACGTCTCCATAATCCGCAACCTCCGGTGCCGGTCCAAAGGCGGCGGGTGCCGCCTTTGGGTCGGCCGGTATAACTCATAAATCTCCTGATAGAAATGAAACCCGCCAACAGCTTGCACCTTGGGAAACTTAATTTCACCGGCGCATTGACAAACAAGGGTTTTGAACTAGGATGGACGATGAAGCCCGTGATGTTAAACGCCGCCATCGGCGGCCTGGGTTGATTGCATGAACAAACCTATGAAGATCTCAAATTTCCCGGCAAAAAGAACTTCCGGTTCCGGGTGCCGGCGCGGATTCACCTTGATCGAATTGCTGGTGGTCATCGCCATCATCGCGATTCTGGCGGCGATGCTGCTGCCCGCCTTGTCCAAGGCCAAGCAAAAGGCGCAGGGCATCCAATGTATCAGTAATATGAAACAACTTGGCCTAGGTTGGATCATGTATGCGCAAGACAGTAATGGCAAATTGGCTCCAAACGGGGATGAAGGTGAGGAGCCGAGTTCGGCAACTGATCCTGCTCTCCAAGATCCAAGTCCCAACGGAAAGCTCCAATGGTGCCCGGGCCGGATGGACTTCCCCAGCCCTGCCACCCCTAACAGCAATGCTCCCACCACCGACCCGACGAACACACTTTTGATCGCGGCGGGTTGCATCTATCCGTATATCAAACAAGTTGGTGTCTACCGCTGTCCCGCGGATATAAGCACGGCCACGATATTTGGGCAAAAGCTGCCACGCGTCCGCAGCATGTCCATGAACGCCTGGCTTGCGCCTGTCAAGAACGACATTTGGAGCGGTAATCCTAATGCTGGGCGTATTATGCACAAGGAATCGGACCTTGCTGTCATGGGCGCGGTCAATGTCTGGCTGTTCATGGACGAAAACCCGATTAGCATCAATGACGGTTACATGGCTGAATATCCTCCGAAAGGCCCGAACAACCCAGCCGATCCGACTTGGGCTGACTACCCGGCTACCTATCATAACCGGGCGGGCGGCATTGCCTTTTGCGACGGACATGCGCAAATCAGGAAATGGACCGATGCGCATGTTCTCTTCCCGCCCAACCCTATTGCCAACATAGGAGCGACAGCAGGCAATCCCGATCTTCCTTGGCTTCAAAATCTGACCACCCTGGGGAACTGACAGACGGAACGGAACCGGCCCGCACGGCACAATCGTTTTCGGAAGCATTGCAACCAGCGCTAATCCGCGCTGGTTGCATTTTTTGGCATTAACCTAATTTGCCATCGGAGCGCGGATTGTCCCAATCCGCAGCGCGCGAACGGACCGAGGCGCTTGTTGGTCTGGCATCGCGCTCCGAAAACTAAAACCCTGCGCCGGCGATGGAGCGCGGTTTGTCCCAAACCGCAGCGCGTGAAGGGTGGAGAGTGCCTGATGCTTTTTACGACCCGCAACTGGCGCCGCGCTGCGAGTTGGGACAACTCGCGCTCCGGTCAAATTAGGACACTCCCATTTTTTTTGACGATGTGCCGCGAGAAAAGTTAAATTTTCGAACCGGTGGTTTCTTTGCGGAACCACTGGAGTGAAAACAGGATCATTTCCGTGGAATTCTTCAATTTCAACTTTTCCTTGATGCGGTTCTTGAATGAGCTGATGGTGGGCAGCGCGACATTCATTTCCTGGGCAATCTCCCGTGTTCCTTTGCCCTGGCCCAGCATCCGAAAGACCTCCAGTTCGCGGTCACTCAAGGTTTCGAGGAGCGACGGAAGCTGGTCGGTTTCGCCCTTCACGAATTTTGAAACCACGAGCGTCGCCATTCTTTCGCTGATGTGGACGTTTCCGCCGAGCACCTTGCGGATGGCGGCGATGACGGTCGTGGCCGGTTCGCTCTTCATCACATAGCCCATCGCACCGGCCCGCAAGGCCCGGTCCCCGTAAAGGGATTCCGAATGCATCGAGACCACCAGCACCGGCATGTCTTCATAGTCGCGCTTGATGACCTTGATAAGATCAATGCCGCTGGTGGTGTCGAGTGAAATGTCCACAATGACCAGATCCGGACTGGTTTCACCCATGCCGCGCAGCCCGCTGGTGGCGTCCGGGGCGTCGCCGCACACGGTCAGGTCTGGTTCCAGATCAATCAATCGCCGGAGTCCGTCACGAAACATCGCGTGATCGTCAACAATGAAGATGCGCCGTTTGGCGGAAGTGGCATCCACGGGAACAGGTTCCATTCGATGCTCCGAACTATGGCCGGTTTGAGGAGACTTTGTGTTCATGTTATCCATCCTGTCATCAAGGCAGCAAATGATGCCTGCAAGTTACTTGCGTGCCTAGTCCTGGCTGCGTGTGCAATTCCAGAACGGCACCAATGACCTTGGCGCGATACCGCATGATGCCGATCCCCATGCCGTCGTGGTCCTGATCGGCCGCCTGAAAACCGATGCCATTGTCTTGCACGCTCAACACCAGATCGTCACCTTCCTTTTTTAATTGGACGGTAATGGCTGCGGCCTGGCTGTGCTTGGCGGCGTTCATGATGGCTTCTTGGGCGATGAAATGCAAGTGCATGGCCACACTGTTGTGCAGGGTGGGCAAATTGCCGTTCGCCGCGAAATCGCATTTGACATGGTAGAGTTTGCCAATGTTCATCGTGAGTTCCTCCACCGCATCGGCCAGCCCTTCCTCCAGCCGGACGGGGAACAGCCCGCGGGCAACGGTGCGCGTCTGAACCAGGGATTCATTGATCAGGTTGCTGATGTCACCCGCTTCGGATGACTCGGCCACGTTCGTTTCCTTCAGATGCCGGGCCAGAATGTGTGTCCGATACGCAATCGCGGCCAGTTGCTGGCAAACGCCGTCGTGCAAATCGTGTCCCAGGCGTTGTTGCTCCCGGCTGGAGATTTCCAGAATCTCCTTCTCCATTCGCTTTCGCGCGGTCACGTCGCGCGCGATGCCTTCCACTTCAATGAGTCTGCCGGACTGTTCAACCGGGCGGGAACTTACCTCCAGTTTCAATCTCTGTCCGGCCGCATTTACAAAGTCCCAATCCACCGCCGGGGTTTCCACGCCCAGGGTTACTTGCTTGAGCCATTCCCTGGCTGCCGGCCGCTGTTCTTCCGTGATCAAATCAACCACGTCCCTGGTAAGGATGGCCTCGCGTTGATATTGCAGCAGCCGTTCGCCGGCCTTGTTGATGGACGTCATCCGCCCCGTCAGGTCATGCGTGAAAACCATGTCGTTGGCATTTTCAAAAAGATCGAGATAACGTTCCTTGATGACGGCTTCCGCGTGCAGTTTTTCTTCAATGATCTGGGTCTGCTGGTGAACCCGGCGGCGCAGCAAGACCACCCATCCGAAAGCGGTCAGCAATATGGCGCAAAGGATGCCAACGGCCCAAAAAAGTTTCTGCAAAGTCCACCACGGCGGGCTTTGCGTGACGACTATGTCGGCCGGCGAACGCAATAGGAGCCGAAAAGAGGCGGCCCGCCAGTTCGTGTCGGAATACCAGTCTTCGCCCAGATCATCAATGACACAAACTCCCGTCACCAGCACCTTGCTGTCGTTTTGCAGGTTCTTAAACTTCAGATTCATGAGCAGCGATTTAAATTGCGCGTGGAACACAAAGCCATTGGCCTGCAACACCAGAAATGGATCCTTGCCATGCAATACCCGGTCCAGCAAAGTAGCTTTGATTTGCACCAACCGGCAGTCATAGATGCCAGTCAGGGCTTCGTCCGGCGTCACGGTGACCGGCCTCATGGCCTCACCGTGCATAACCCGGTCATAAACGCCATCCTTCAGCAGAGGCGAGTAAATCCCCTTGGCCGGGAAACCCAGCACCTGAACCTGATCTCCAATGACCACGCGGTCATTTTGCCGTGTTTCAACGCACAAACCCCCGGTTTCATCCTGAATATACATTCGATTGGAGTCTCGCAGGGTAACCGTGCCTTTGACTTTGACCCGGTGGCCATAAGAACCACCCCAACTGTATTGCAACAGGCTCTTGATTGGCTGCGCGGGCATGGTTTGCGGATCATTCGGCGCCGGCTGCTCGATCACCAGATCTTCCGGCAGCGGAATTAGCAGGCCGCTGTCATATAACTGCCGTTGAATGTTGAATCGCGACCAGCAAACGCCTTTCGCCCGGACGGTGCAATCCACCAGCTTTTCGCTTTGCGCCACCGGCAGCCTGGTGGCAAACATGGTCAACTGCCCCTGGCCCGTCGCCAGTTCAATGATGTAATTGGAAAATTGCTGGTCGAACCAGACGGCACGCACCAGGCCGCGAATTTCAACAAACTGACTGTCCTCCAGTCCGCTGGCCAATTGCTCAAACGAAACCGGTTTGGCGGCCGGAAGGTTGGTCTCCCCCAGAATGCGAATATGTTGGGCGGTGACGACGGGCGCGAAAGCACCCGCGCCGGTCACCCCTTCCAGTTCCACCAATTGTCCCGGATGCAGGGAAGGACTGTGTGTCGAACCATCGAGAGACAGACTATTGGTTGAATCCGCAACAAAGAAATAAATTCCCGCAGTGTCATCCTGAATAAATCGGAATGATTTCATCGCGATGCGGTCGTCGAAGTAGGTGATGACGCCGCGCAATTTCACCGGATAGTGGAGATCCGCCTGCTGACTGGACAGACGCCTGATTTGTTCAGCCGTTCGGATGACATCCAGCGGCGCATCGGCGGCCGGGGCGCGCAGCCAGCCCATGATCGAGACAACGAAAATCAGCACTGCCGTTTGAATTGTCACGGTTGGTATCTTTACAGTTTTGGCCGCGCGGAAATTGCGAACATGGAATCTCATAACTCATCGCCGGACAAGTGATGGCATTTTCTCATTGGTTCGGCTGGTTAACCTGATAATACCAACGCGGCCTGGATAGCGCAAGCTGCCGCCGGGGCCTGATTCTTGTTTACCCCGCAGATTCACCTTGCTAGGTTGAAACCGTTTGAAGCCGAAAAAGCATTTCCCCAAAAAAGCGCGTTCAACGAGCGGAAAAAGTTCCTCACCGCCGAAGCTGTCATCCCCAAATCCGGCGTGCCGCCTCTGGTGGTTTCGATTGTGCGCGGCCATTTTCATCCCGCTGGTGATCGTGGGTGGGCTTGAGATAGGTTTGCGTTTGTTCGGCTATGGCTATCCCACCAGTTTCTTTCTGCCCATCAAAATCAACGGGCAGGCGTATTATGTCACCAATGACAAATTCGGCTGCCGATTTTTTCCGCCCGCCTTGGCGCGCACCCCCGCGCCGCAGCGCATGGCGGTAAAAAAACCCCTTCATACCTGTCGCATTTTTGTGTTTGGCGAATCGGCGGCGATGGGCGATCCGGACCCAAGTTTTGGCGCCTGGCGTTACCTGCAAACCCTGTTGCGCGAACGTTTCCCCGGAACGGATTTTGAGGTGATCTGCGTGGCCATGACGGCCATCAATTCCCACGCCCTTTTGCCCATGGCGCGCGAGTGCGCCCGGCGGGACGGTGATTTGTGGATTATTTACATGGGCAACAACGAAATGGTCGGGCCTTTCGGCGCGGGCACCGTCTTCGGTTCGCGAGCACCGAGAATAGATTTGGTCCGGGCTGATCTGGCGGTAAAAACCACCCGGATTGGGCAGTTGTTGGCCGGTCTGATGCAGCGGTGGAGCGTTCATTCGTCCACGCCGAAAACCTGGGGCGGACTGAACATGTTCGAAAGCCACCAGCTTCGATATGATGATCCGAACCGGCTGCGGGCTTATGATAATTTCAAAAAGAATCTGGCGGACATTTTGCGCGCGGGACGCGCAGCCGGGGTGCCGATTATTTTAAGCACGGTCGGCGGCAATCTAAAGGATTGCGCGCCGTTCGCTTCGCTGCATGCGGCCAACTTAAGCGAAACTCAAAAGGCGAAATGGGATGGAGCTTATCAAAGTGGCATCGCTCTCGAATCCGCAGGCGATTATCCGGCCGCGCTGAAGCAATATGCCGGGGCGGCGGCCATTGATCCTCAATATGCCGAGTTGCAGTTTCGCCTCGGAAGTTGTCACCTCGCGCTGACCAATTCCGCGCAAGCCCGGCGCGAATTTGAACTGGCCCGGGATGATGACGCGCTCGATTTTCGCGCAGACACCCGCATCAATCAAATCATAAAAACAGCAGCCGACGCCGAAGCCGGCCAGGGAGTTTATTTTTTGGATGCGAATGAAGTGCTAACCCAGAATTCTCCAGGGAAAATTCCCGGCAACGAATTGTTTTATGAGCATGTGCATTTGAACTTTGACGGCAATTATGTGCTGGGGCGCGCGTTGGCGGAACAAACGGCGAAACTGCTGCCAGCTTCCATTGCGGCGCACGGCCAGCGTGACTGGGCCTCATCTGAACTTTGCGATCGCCGCCTGGGGGTTTCGTCATGGGACCGCTCCCGCGTCTGGCAGGAAATTCTCGACCGCGAGTCCGAGCCGCTCTATGCCGAACAATTGACCCATGCCGCCACGGTCAAGCGGTGTGAAGAAAAAATCGCAGAACTCAATTCCAAGGCGGCTTCCGAGCCACTCGATCAAACACGGCAACTTTACGAACAAGCGCTTGCGTTGGTGCCGGCGGACAATTTTTTACATCAGAATTTTGCCCAGTTTTTGGGAGCGAAAGGCGACCTGGCGCGAGCCACCGTGGAAGCGCAACGGGTCTGCGAACTGCTGCCGCAGCGGCCTGCGCAGTATTACGACATCGGAAATCTGTTGATTGTTCAGGGAAGAATTGACGAGGCGGCGGAATCTTTTTCGCGGGCGCTGACAATTCAGCGTGATTTTGCGCCGGCGCTGAACGGGTTGGGACAGATCCGGGCAAACCAGCAGAAAACCGAGGCGGCGGTCGCATGTTTTAGCCATGCGCTACGGGCGAACCCAGACAACCCGGAAACATACATTAACCTGGGATTTTTGGAACAGAACCGGGGAAATTTGGCGCAAGCTTCCGTATATTATCAGAACGCCGCCCGCCTTCAGCCACAAGGGCCGGCGGATTATCTTGACCAGGCGGTTGACTCCAGTGCGCTGGGCTTGCGGGCAAAAGCGATTGAAGCTTTTGAAGCAGTCATCCAGCTCAAACCGGAATTTTGGCAGGCACGTTATCTGATCGGCATGGAACTGTCGGCCCAGGGAAAAATCAAGGAAGCTCGGGCGCAATTTTTCGAAGCCTTGCGTTATCGTCCAGACTTTGCTCCGGCCCATTTGAATTTGGGCATGGCGCTTGTGCAACTGGGCCAACTGGATGAGGCGGAACTGCAATTTGAAGCAACTCTGCAACTGGATCCAGCCAACAGAAAAGCTGCCGATTACCTGGCTCAAACCAGAGCATTGAAGAAAAAAAATCCGTAACAAGGTTTTAGTTGACTTGAATTGTAGCTAATGCTATTACATTCAGCGTAATTGTTTTACTACCCATCATTCAAAACGCACTAAATATTGGATTTAGCTGTTCAGCGTTTTAAGCGGTCGGCGTTCAACAATTACGATACAGAATCACTTCCAATTCAACCAATTATATGCTTTTAAAAATGAGATTGATCGGAATCCTCGGGTTGCCGATGCTGGCGACCGGTGTGTTTGCGCAACCAACAACGGCCACGGCTGACCAGCGGGCCGAGTCAATGCTCTCGCAAATGACCCTCGACGAAAAGATCGGCCAGATGACGCAGCCGGACGTGCATGCGCTCACAGAGCACGCCGACATTCAAAAATACTTTCTTGGTTCAATCCTGAACGGCGGCGGTGGCGGCCCGACCAACAACACGCCGGCAAACTGGTTGAAAGTCGTCAATGAATACCAGTCTTGGGCCTTGAAAACCCGCCTGAAGATTCCATTGATTTACGGCGTGGACGCGGTTCATGGCCATAACAACGTGGATGGCGCGGTCATCTTTCCGCACAACATCGGGCTGGGAGCCACCCACAATCCCGCTCTGGTGGAACAGGCCGAACACGTCACCGCATTGGAAGTGGCGGGCACGGGCATCCGGTGGGTCTTTGCTCCCTGCATTGCCGTGGCGCAAAATGAACGCTGGGGCCGCACCTATGAGAGCTTTGGTGACACTCCCGCATTGGTGTCCGAGCTTGGCGCGGCGGCCGTGCGCGGATTTCAGGGAAAAAATCTGTCCGCGCCCACCTCGGTGCTGGCTTGCGCCAAGCATTTTGTTGGCGACGGCGGCACGCAGAATGGCGTTGATCAAGGCAACGACGTCTGCGATGAAGCCACGATTCGAAAGCTATATCTTCCCCCTTATCAGGCGGCCATCAAAGCGGGCGTCGGTTCCATCATGGTTTCCTACAGCAGTTGGAACGGCCAAAAAATGAGCGGCAACAAATATCTGCTGACGGACGTGTTAAAAGGCGAGCTGGGTTTTCAGGGCTTCCTGGTTTCAGATTGGGCGGGAATAGACCAGATTTCACCCGATTACAAGACCGACATCGAGAAATCCATCAACGCGGGCATGGACATGGTGATGATCCCCAACGGGCCCGGACAGCCCAATAATTTTGTGGAGTTCATTCAGGATTTAAAACAGTTAGTTGAGGAGAAACGGGTGCCGCTGGCGCGGATTGATGATGCGGTGCGGCGGATTTTGCGGATCAAATTCGAGATGGGTTCGTTCGAAAATCCTTACACCGATCCGGCTTTGAACGCGGCCATTGGCAGCGCGGAACACCGTGCCGTGGCGCGCGAATGTGTGCGCCAATCGCTCGTGTTGCTCAAGAATGACAATCATGCCCTGCCGCTCTCAAAAAATTTGAAACATCTCGTGGTGGTCGGCAAGGCCGCCGACGACATCGGCATCCAATGCGGCGGCTGGACCATCACCTGGCAGGGCCAGCCTGGGAATATCACTCACGGTGGAACAACCATTCTTGCCGCCATCCGCAACACCGTGGCTTCCGGAACGACCGTCACCTTTTCTCCCGATGGCAGTGACATGAAAGGTGCCGACGCCGTGGTGGTGGTCGTGGGCGAACTGCCCTATGCGGAAATGAAAGGTGATCGCAGCGACCTGCGGCTGGCTCCAACGGACGTGGCGCTGGTGGAAAAAGCGAAATCAGCCGGCAGCCCGGTCGTCACCGTGCTGCTCTCCGGCCGGCCGCTGATTCTTGGCGCGGCGCTGGACGCCAGCGATGCTTTTGTGGCCGCGTGGCTGCCGGGCACCGAAGGCCAGGGCGTGGCGGACGTTTTGTTCGGCGATTACAAACCGACGGGCAAATTGCCCCGTCAATGGCCGCGCAACAATGACGGGCTGGCGACGGCGGCGGTGCAAGCATCGGCCAGCGCACCGCTTTTCCCGGAAGGTTTCAGCCTGGATAATTAGCCATGCAAGCCGTGCGTTGAAACTTCGTTCCCGAGAAAGATTATTGCAATGTCTCAATTGAACCGGCAAACGGATGTTACAGGGTTGTGCCGATTGTGGCCACGGTGAGGCGGAAAATAATTTAAGCGCCCCATTTACTTCTCAATTTCGATAATCATCGGATGATTGCTCAACGTCAACGCGACCGAATTGACATTGTTCAAGGTCTGTATTGGTGACGTGCCCGTTGTCGGGTCATAGATTTTCACTGATGAACAAGGCGTTCTTAGATTCACATTGACGCTGTCCGCGCCGCCGGCGAACCGTTCATCCCATGCCACCAACTCGAACGTGCCGTCGTGTTTCTGGAGGAGCAGGTCATGCACGGTTGCCGGCTGGTTCGGAATGGAATAGTTGACAGTTCCCGGCGCCCGGATGGAACTGTCGTCAGCCAGGATCGTGGTCAGGTTGTGGAGATAAACGGCGGCCTTCCGCGGCGCATAGCCGGCTTTGTAGAAACCAAAAGTTTGATTGCCGTCCTCGTCCGAACGGTCTCTCAAGAGATAGATGGATGTGTAATTCCAGCCGCGCTTGAACTGGTCAAGATACACGCTCAAGTAAAGCCATGCCTGTAACTCCTCGGTGACCACTCCGTCTATGGCAACACCAGTTTCCGTCGTGACCCTCGGCAGCGTCAAAAGATCGGTGCCCGAATAACCGGGATAATGATGCGCCCAAGTCAGGCCATGATTCCCACGCAATCCGTCCACCCGGCAGGCCGCCGACGGATCGGCCGCCACCCACGTTTGATTGTCGTGCAAACCTGGCCAGCCAGGATGAGTCAGGTAATTATGACAATTCGCGGCGTCGGCAAACCTTGTGCCGTCCGGCATCAGACAACCCCCGCCGTTCGGGATGGTCAGAAATTGGAGTCCCACATTATCCGTCTCGGCTCCCATCTCGCTGGGACTCCAGACCGGATAATCTTTCAAAACCGGATCGCTCTTGACCGCGCGGTATAAATCCGCTTGCAGCGTGGCCAACGGCAGCCATGACAAATTCCGGCCTCCCGCCTGTCCGCCATAGGTGACGCCCCAGTTGTTCGGCTCATTATTCCCTTCCAAGGCCAGCAGCGCGCCGGCCGCAGCCAGTTGCCTGGCCCCGTCGAGCAGCCGGGCAATGTTCGTCCCGCCGCTCATCAGTCCGTAACTAAAGCGAACGCCGGTTTGCTGGTGCAACTCAATCAAGTCCGCAACGGGCAGGTCACTTTCATAGCCGGATCGAAACCAGCGCAGTCCAAGGAATTTGGCGGCCTGGATCGTTTCCGCCAGATTCTCCCCGCGCCTGGAAATGGCGGAACAGACGCCGAGGCTGTTGAGAAAATCAGTTGCGGGAACTGCGGTCGTTTGCGCCCTTGCCAGCCCTGGTTTGCCGGCCAGCGCTCCGCACAAGGCCAATAAAAAAAAGCCGCTCGTTTTCATGAAGGAACTGTTCCCAGGTCAGGACGCGGTAATTGGACGGCACCGCCGCTCCGTCCGGAACCCAACGCTCAACTCAATTGATTTTAGATTTCCAGATTGGCGAATGGCGTTTGCAGGCCGCCGGATGGCGGCTGCTCGGCGACGGGGACTTTCACCTTTTCCGGCGCGGACGGCGCGGACGGTCTTTCGTGGCGCGGCTTTTCCGGCGCGTGGCCGGGCTGGCCAGGTTCGCCGCCTTCGCCTTCAGCGGCGCGCGGATTTTTGCCGCGCTTGTTGCGCGGGAGCGGGCTGATCATCAGGTTGATGGCGCGGCCGACGAGCTTGGGCTGGAAATCGGGGTGGCCAAACAGCGCGATCTCCTCGATGAATTTTTTAATGACCTCAAAGCCGATTTCGGTGTGGGCCATTTCGCGGCCCCGGAATTTCAGCGCGACCTTCACCTTCATGTCCTCGCACAGGAAGTTCACCGCGTGCTGGACCTTGATGCCGAGGTCATGCGGGTCAATGCGCGGGCTTAACTGCACTTCCTTCACGGTCGAGGCGTGCTGGTGCTTGCGCGATTCCTTTTCCTTCTTGGCCAGTTCGTAGCGGAACTTGCCGATCTCGATGATGCGGCAGACCGGCGGAACCGCGTTCGGCGAAATCTCCACCAGGTCCAAACCCTGCTGGCGGGCGAGGTTGAGCGCGTCGTTCAGCGGAAATACGCCGACCTGCTTGCCGTCCGGCCCGATGACGCGCACTTCGCGGGCGCGAATTTTCCCGTTGACGCGCATCTGCGAGGCGGGGGAGGAATTACGTTGCGACGAAAAAGGGCGACTCAAGCGACCCTCTCTGGTTGGGGCTGGTTGATTATGTGCATCAAAACTGTCGTTCGGCTAATTCTTACAATGCCGCTTATTTAAGCCATGCCCGGAGCCGCCGCAAGCAAATAATCGCAACAAAATCATGACCAATTTCGGAACGCCTGCACGCTGCGGACAAAATCGTCCGGCACGCCGAAGTCAAAACGTTCCGCGCCGGTCATTTCCAGCGCAAGACAACCTTCGCGCTGCCGCTGAATTTCTTGGGCGCGCGTAAGCTGGAATTCGCCGTGGTCGCGGATGTTGTCGCGGATCATTTCGCCGAGAATTTCGTAAATGCTGGGCGCGAGCAGGTGCATCCCGAACCAGCCGAGCCACGTTCCGGCGGGCAGGCCGTCCACGCGTAATTTTTCCCGCGCGACGGCCACGGCGGGTTTTTCGATGATGAGCGAAACGTCAATCAGGCGCGGGTTATCCGCGCGGCGCGTGCCGGCAATGGTGCCGTAGCCTTTCAATTCATTGGCAGAAATCCGGTTCACGGCGGAAACACTTTTGCCGCCGGAAATTTTCGCCATGTCCGCCAGTTCGCGATACGGCGAAGTGGCACAGGCTTCCAGCCTGTGCGTTGCTGAATTTGAGGAACACACAGGCTGGAAGCCTGTGCCACTATTCGGCGCGCTGCGAAACAAATGATCGCCGAGGCCAAGCAGAACCATTTCGCCCGCCGCAAAATCCTTCGTCTGAAAAACGGCGTGGCCGTAGCCTTCCTGCTCGCGCTGCACGGCGAACGTTACGCGCTCCGAGAATTTTTTCATCTGCACCGCCTCGCGCAGCAGCGCCGGATATTTTTCAAGCCGCTTGAGATAATTTTCATCCGGGCCGCGCAGATATTTTTTCACTATCTCATCTTCGCCGGGCTGGATGATGAGGCAGATTTCCTCAATGCCGGCGGCTTCGAGTTCGAGCAGATGATAATGAAACAGCGCGCGCGCGATGCCGTCCGCGCCGACGACGGGGAACATTTCCTTCTTCACCGCGTGCGACGCGGGAAAATGCCGCGTGCCGAGGCCGGCGATGGGAATGACGGCTTTGCGAACCAGATTTTTATTCATACTCATGCTCATCGTCATCCTCATCCGCCTCATTTTGAGAATGAGAATGACGATGCGGAGGAGGAGGATTTTTACACGTCAAACCGTTTCCACCCGCTGGCGCCGAACGCGTAGCGCTTGGCGCCGAACTCAATCGCGCCGGGCGACGTGCCTTCAAAAATGTCCGGCATCTCGCCGGCGCGGCGGGAAAACTCCACGGCGACCTGCGGAATATGTTCCTTGAGCGCGGCAATTTTTCCAAAGACGGCCACGGTGCCGCCAGTGCCGCCGCCGGTGATTTTTGCGCCGTAAAGTCCGCGTTCCGGCCCGCGTTTGCGGACGGCTTCGACGAGAAAATTCACTTCCGGCACGGAGAGCCGGCAGTTGTCGCGGTAGCTTTCGTGCGCGCCATACATCAATTCGCCAGCAGTGACGAGGGCTTTTTCGTCGCCGGCTTTGGCGGCGTTCAACGCTTCGATGAATTTCAGCACGCGCTCGTTTTCCGCGACGGGATGGCGCGCCGGCCCCACGACGCGATAAGTCGCATCCGGTTGCACCGTGGTCACCGGGTCGTCGTGCGTCTTGTATTTCGCCAGAAAATCGGAACCGAGAATGGTTTCTGGAATTTCCTTTTCGTATTCGCCGTCGAATTCGGCAGGCGAAACTTCTGTGAGATAATTCAACGCGGCGCGTCCGGTTCGGGCGCGGATTTCGTTGATGATTTTTTTGCCCATGAACGCGCCGATGCGGACGTTGCCGTAGGCGTTGCCGGCCACGGAATGACGCACCATCGAGTTGATGCCGACGAAACCGGTTCCCGGCGGCAGCTCCACCTCGCCGACAATCGCGCCGGGCCGGCAAAGGATGTGCGTAAGCTTGCTCTCATGTCCGCTGGCGACGGCAATCTGATCCATGATGCCGCACGGCGCGCCGACGACATGGTTTTCCGCCATCTGTCCCAGACGCGCCATGCGCGCGCCGTCGAGCCGCAAATTCAGATACGCGTTGAGGCAGGAGAGCGTGCCGATTTCCACGGCGGCGGAACTGCCGATGCCGACATTCATCGGCACCGCGCTCAACAATAGAAAGCTGAAACCATAGGGCAGTTCGACGGATTCCTCCTTGAGCAAAGTGAAAATGCTGCCGCCGATGTAGGCCGCCCACGCGGCGATGGGATTCGCGTGGCAGAGTTCGCGGACCTGCGCGTAATTGCCCACGGCGTCGCCGGACGTGAAATAGTCCAGCGGGATGCGCGTCTCGACCGGCAGGCTGCGCGGGCCGATTTGCGCGGAACGGATGCGCAGCGTGCGGTCCGTGCGCGCCTGCAACGCCATGAGCATCCCGTGACCGAGGACTGCTTCGCAGACGTTCGCGCCGGAGTAATCGGCGATGCCGCCCATGACATCGAGCCGCGCCGGCACGCGCGCGACCCATACTTCGCCGCTGTTGAAAAATCCCGCGAAGCCCGTCGGGTCGCTGTTCGGCTTGCGCAGCAGGTTTTCAAACTCGGAAACTTCAAACGGCAGCGCGGTTTTCATAAAAGGAGTGGCACAGGCGTCTCGCCTGTGAGCTTCTGGCCGCCAAAGCAAACCGTTGTGAACCGCACAGGCGAGACGCCTGTGCCACTACAATTGGCCGCGAATCAGCGGCGCAGAGGCAATGGCGCTTGCAGGGTTTCATAAAATCAATGGTGATGGTGCCGGAACAGCCGCCGGCGGTTTTGCAGCAGATACCAGAAGATCAGCACGTTCACCGCCAGCAGAATGGCAATGCCCGTTTGGGGATGCGCGAAGAAAGCGTGCGCCCGCGCTTCGCCTTTGGGCGAGTGGCGGCGGATCAATTCAAAAATTTCAATCGGGATGAAAAACGCCGACTCGCCGATCGCCAGCCAGACCGCCCACTTCGCGCGGAAAGCCAGTCCCAACCCGCCGACGACCTTGAACAAACCGTAAAGAAACATCCACGACGCGATGGCATGCACGTTGCCCGGCGTGACCGTTTCCAGCCGGTCGCCGATGGCACCAAAAAACCGGCCTTCCGGGTCCAAATGCATCCATCGGATGAATTCATCAAACAAATCGGGCAGATTTTTTTTTGCCAGCAGATACACGCTGACCGCGCCCATCAACAGCAGCGAGCCTTCCGCCACTTTGGCGGCGACGATGAAATACAGCGTTGGCGCGCGCCTCTTCGGAACAGCCGGGGATTTTGAGTTCTCGGTCATCAGCGGATTTTTGACAGCAAAAAGTCCAGAAGTTCGGAAATTTTCAAGCGCTCCTGTTTGCCATCATCGCGATAACGGATCGTCACCGTGTCGAGCAGTTCCGGTTTTTCGCCGAGCGTGTCGAAATCAATCGTCACGCAAAACGGCGTGCCGGCCTCGTCCTGCCGCGCGTAACGGCGGCCAATCGAACCGGCCTCGTCGTAAAACACATTCATCCACGGACGCAACAGGTCGCGGACTTCATGTGCTTTCTTCACGAGCTCCGGTTTGTTCTTGAGCAACGGAAAAATGCCCGCCTTGAACGGCGCGACGCGCGGATGAAATTTCATCGTCACACGGGTTTCGCTTTTGCCTTTGTCGTCTGTCTCGGTGATTTCGGAATACGCATTCGCGATGAGCGCGAGGATCAAACGATCCACGCCCGCGCTCGGCTCGATAACATGCGGAATATATTGGCCCTTCGCCAGACCGTCCGCATCGTCCGTCGCCTGTTTTTGCGCCGGCTCGGATTCAACGCCCGATTTCAGAAGATAATTTTTCCGATTGTCGTAATAACGCTTCCACAGATCATCCGATTTTCCCTTCGGCAACTTCGCCCACGCGGCGCGCAACTCGTCGTCGAACACGCCCATCGGCTTGCCGGAAAAACGCTGGTGCTGGCTCAAATCAAAATCGCTGCGCGCGGCAATCCCTTCGAGTTCGTCGCCGGCCACGTTGCCGTCCGCGTCCTTTTTGCTGAAGGGGAACTTGAACAAAATATCCGTGCAGGCACGCGCGTAATGCGCGAGTTCCGCCGGCGTCTGCTTGTGAAAACCGAGCGTCGCGCGCGACAGCCCGATGCCTTCGTAAAAGCGCACGCGTTCCTCGACCCAATATTGATGCCATGCCTGCCAGCCCCAGTTCGGTTCGGGAGATAGAAGTTGGGAGTTGGGAGTTGGGGTAAAAACGCTCCCGTGAATGGCCTCGATGACTTCATCCGGCTTGATGAAAAATTCCAGCTCCATCTGCTCGAACTCGCGCGAGCGGAAGGTGAAATTGCGCGGCGTGACTTCATTGCGAAACGCCTTGCCGACCTGCGCGATGCCGAACGGGACGCGTTGCCGCGACGTTTCCAAAACATTTTTGAACTGCGCGAAAATCGCCTGCGCGGTTTCGGGACGCAGATAGGCAATGTTATCTTCGCTTTGGATCGGGCCGAGACAAGTTTGCAGCATCAAATTGAACGGACGCGGCTCCGTTTTTTCACCGGCACATTCACTGACGGTTTTGCTTGGCTTTTGCGGACACGAAACTTCTGAAATTTGATCCGCGCGAAAACGGCCTTTGCACGTCTTGCAATCAATCATTGGATCGGCAAACGTCGCGACGTGTCCGCTTGCCTCCCAAATTTTGGGCGACATGATGATGCTTGCCTCCAGCCCGGCGACGTCGTCGCGCTGGCGGGTCATGGCGTGCCACCAGAGTTCCTTGACGTTGCGCTTGAGTTCCGCGCCGAGCGGGCCGTAATCCCAAAAGCCGTTGATGCCGCCGTAAATCTCGGAGGACTGAAACACAAACCCGCGCCGCTTGCACAGCGACACGATTTTTTCCATCTGCAAATTCTCTTTTGGTTCGGCCATAGGGTTGGCCAGTGTCGCCAATTGCGCCGGAAAATCAATCTTGATTCGTGATACGAAATACATGGGGCGCATCTTGACACTGTTCTTGCGACGACCGATTTGAGGAATGGACTGGTAGGGCTGACCTGCCGGTCAGCCGGGGCGGCGACCATTGCCCAATGCGCAAAAACTGAAAGGAACCTTTTCTTTCGCCCCGGCGGCGCGGCAGCGCCGCCCTACCGGCCAAGGACAGTGTCAAGATGCACCCAATACATGAGCGGGTTGCCTGCCAAAAGCCGTGAGCGCACGCACGGCCCGTCACGCATCACGCACCACTTTTTCCAATTGTGAATAACTTTTTCGCCGAGGCGTGATTTTCACGCATTATGCGTGAAAATTTCACGCATCGGCCATTTGCTGGGGTTTTGCGGCGTAAATTCATTGGCCTTTCACGGTTTTTCTCCTTGGCACCGGCATTGCTAAAGAAGGTTTCAGAAATCCGTTTGACAGTCGCCGCCATTCCTTTAGATTCGCATGACTGTTCCCGGACAAACAACAACAACACAACTAAACTAAATTATGAAACAACCAAAAAAAGCGTTCACGCTCATCGAACTGCTCGTCGTCATCGCGATCATCGCGATTCTGGCGGCCATGCTCCTGCCGGCTCTCGCGGCCGCCAAGAAAAAGGCCCAAAAAATCAACTGCACCAACAATCTCAAGCAGGTTGGCCTCGCCTTCCGCATCTGGGAAGGTGACAACAATGACCGCTATCCCATGCTCGTCACCTACACGCTCGGTGGGGCCAATGAATATCTCGGCCACAGCGGCAGTGGAGCTAGCGCCACCCCTGCGACAGCCGCCAATCCGCTCATTCCCGGCATGGCGTTCATGGTGATGTCTAATGAATTGTCCACGCCCAAAATCCTGGCTTGTCCGTCAGACAACATACACACCGCCGGTTCCGGTTATGCCACGAACTTTGCCTACGGTGACTTGCTGGGCGTTGCTGCCGCACCGGTTGCCGGTGCAAAAGTTGCCCAGCCAGGGGCTATGGGCAAAATCAGTTATTTTATTAACGGCGACGCGACCGAAGCCAATCCACAGGACGTGATGAGCGGCGACGAAAACATCGGCAACGTGAATACCGGAGCCAATGGCGCTGCCAGCTATGGTTTTACCCAAACCGCCGCCGCCCCCCCGACGGCTGCGAAATCCGAATCACTCTATGCCGCCGCTTGGGGCACCGCCAATGGCGCCTGGGCTTGGACGGCAAATGATTTTCACCAGAAGTCAGGCAATCTCGGCCTGGCTGACGGCAGCGTGCAGTCCGCCTCCATTGCCGGCCTGCACACCTATTTGCAGAACAGCACCAACTCGGGTCCGGAATGCCTTAACTTCCCCTGGTAATTCTGCTTTGACTTAAGTCACAAAGGCGTCCGCAAGGGCGCCTTTTTTATTTTCCGAAGCCGGGCGGCGGCCGGCGTGAACCCGCTGGCCAGGGCGAAAATCAGATTCCGTGTCTCCCCAGCCGGAACGATGCAATAAAATCCCGCGCAGAGAACGCAAAAAATTGGACGCCAAACTGGCCGCTGGAAAAGCGCGCACGCGAATCCTGATGATTTTTCGAGACCTGTGCAAAAGCCGCCTTTGGTTGTAGCGGCGGTCTATGACCGCCGTGATTTGCTGGAAAGCCATCATTCTTCGGCGCTCACAGAGCGCCGCTACAGGGCTTTGGCAGAGGTCTCTTTTCATTTGAGCCGGCCGGCTTGAAAATAAAAAAGCCGCCGGTTTTTTCCGGCGGCTTCGCGTTTTGGAAATCGTAAATCGTCAATCTCAAATCATAAATCAATAGGCGGCCTGCGCGCCTTTGATCTGCCGTTTCCGCATCCACGGCATCAGGCCGCGCAGCCGCGAGCCGACTTTTTCAATCGAATGATTTTCGCCTTTCTTCAAAAGCGCGTTATATTTTTTGTAGCCGCCCTTGTATTCGGCAATCCAGCCTTTCGCAAATTTGCCGGACTGGATGTCCTTGAGCGCGGCCTTCATCCGCTGCTTCACGCCCGCATCAATGATTTTTGGCCCGACGGAAACGTCGCCCCATTTCGCCGTTTCGGAGATTGAAAAACGCATGCCGCTGATGCCCGCCTCGTTCATCAAATCCGCGATTAATTTCAACTCGTGCAGACACTCGAAGTAGGCCATTTCCGGCTGGTAACCGGCTTCGACGAGCGTTTCGTAACCGGCCTGCACCAGCGCGCTCGCGCCGCCACACAAAACCGTTTGCTCGCCGAACAGATCGGTTTCTGTTTCTTCCTTGAAGGAGGTTTGCAGCACGCCGGCGCGCGTCGCGCCGATGCCCTTGGCCCACGCGAGCGCGATTTTTTTTGCGTCCTTGCCGGGGTTTTGATAAACGGCGATCAGGCTGGGCACGCCCTTGCCTTCAACATATTGCCGGCGAACAATGTGGCCGGGGCCTTTCGGCGCGACCATGATGACGTTCACGTTTTTCGGCGGCACGATGGTTTTGAAATGGATCGAAAATCCGTGCGAGAACAAAAGCGTTTTGCCTTTGGTCAGATTCGGCTCGATGTCTTTCTTATAACATTTCGCCTGCTTGGTGTCCGGCAACGCGACCATGATGACGTCCGCGCGCTTGACGGCCTCGGCGGTGGTGACGACTTCAAATCCTTTTTCCTTCGCGACGGGAATGGACTTGCTGCCTTCGTAAAGTCCGATGAGGACCTTGAGGCCGCTGTCCTTGAGGTTGAGCGCGTGGGCGTGGCCTTGCGAGCCGAAGCCGAGCACGGCGAGCGTTTTGTTTTGCAACACGCCGAGATCGGCGTCCTTGTCGGTATAAACTTTTGCAATTTTTGCCATAAATTTTTGAAACGGGCGAAAAGACTAGCAATGCGGATAAACGCGGTCAATTTGCAAATTCAAATCAGCGGTTCAATTTTCCCAATCACTTGGTCGTTGCGCGCGGCGTCCCAACATTGCGCCAGTTCATTTTCGTGCAACGAAGCCCATTCAATCACATAACCCAGCACACGCGGCGGCAGTTGGCCGTTGATGATTGCCGGATGCCGGACGGAAATCTGCGCGGCGAACTCGTTGTAAATCGCGTGAAAATGCGGCGGCAGATGTTCGTCCCGATATATCCGAATCGAGATGCCGAGAAAATGGCTGATTTCAGGCATGGACGGGTTGCGGGTTTTGAGCCAACAACGCTTCCGGTTTCTGGCCGGTCACCTGCAGCCAGAGTGAATCGGGACAAAAATCAATCTGATCATTCCAAAGCAGTTCGCCGGAATCACCGATGCGAGCCTTGCGAAAATTTTCATAGTTGTTCCAAAAAGCAAAAACGCCCGTGCGCGGCTTTGAAGAAAAATCCACTTCACCTTCCACGCCGTCATTGAAACGCAGCGAGACGCGATAGTTTTCCAGAATTTTTACTGAAGTGATTTTTTTCATCACGCTTCAACCTTACAACAATTTGTTTTTTGCGGAAAGTCATTTCTCATTTAACGGCCATGAAGCCATGCCCGGACTTCGTCATGATTCATAATATCAAAGGCGTGAAGATTTTTCCCGTCGTGAATCAAAATGACTCGCCATTGCAAATGGACGCGGATTTCGTAAGCCCGCGCTTCCAATTTACGGATACCAAGCCCACTGTGCCGGTGAACGTCACCGAACGCCGTTGCCACTTCTGCAAGCGCATCTTCAAACTTGCCGTGAACTTCCGACGGAAATTTTTTCAGGCGTTTTGCAAAACGCGAGGTGGTGAAAACGGTTATCACAATTTGCCTGTGAATCTTTTCAGGCGTCCGGCTTTGCGGTCGGCGGCGATTTCCGCCAGCGCCGTGTCCACTGCTGCGGTGGCCTGTTCCGGCGTCGCGCCGTATTCTTCAAGCGCCGGAAAATGGCTTGGGCGAAACGGCAAACCGCGCAGTTTGACAAGCTGCGCGAAAAACATGGAAACCGCGCCGCTGGGCGAAACACCGATTTCACGGCAAACTTCATCAGCCTCCCGAAGCAGACGGCGTTCAATGCGAAGTCGAATTTGTTCTGTCATGTCTCAAATATGACATTTTTGAGACAAAAGGCAAGATTTTTTCCGATTCAACGATTTAACAATTCACGCTTCAACAAATTCATTTCCTCGGCAACGCCGCCCTGCCGGTGCGGGTGATTTCCTGAACGCCGAAGGTTTTCATCAGGTCGAGGAATTTTTCCACCTTGCTGGCGTTGCCGGTGATCTCGATGGTCAGCGACTTGGGCTGCACGTCCACGATTTTCGCGCGGAAAATGTCCGTGATCTGCATCACCTCGGCGCGCGACTTGGAATCCACGCCGACCTTCACGAGGACCAGTTCGCGGTCCACGTATTCGCCTTCGCTGAAATCCTGCACCTTGAGCACGTCCGGCAGCTTGTTGAGCTGCTTGACGATCTGCTCCACGGTGGCCTCGTCGCCATGCGTGACGATGGTCATGCGCGAGCTGGTGGCGTCGTGCGTCGGCGCGACGTTGAGCGAATCAATGTTGTAGCCGCGCCCGCTGAACAGCCCGGCCACACGCGTGAGCACGCCGAACTTGTTCTCGACCAAAACTGAAATGGTATGTCGCATAAAAACCGTCTGGAACGGAGGAAAAGCCTAGCAACGCGAAGCGGCCAGGTCAATTTGCAATTTTCCGCCGGGCCGATGAAGGTCATCGCGCGGCAAATTTCTAAAACGCGCAGTTGCGGCTCAAACGAATTTCCGAAAGTGTGCTCGACGAATTTCCGAACATCGGCGAACAGCGCAAAGCCGCGCTGCTGAAAAAATTCGGTTCCGTGCGGCGATTGCAATTGGCGAGCGTCGAACAAATTTCCGAAGTGTCGGGCTTCGGCGGCAACGCGGCGGAGGAATTGAAAAAGTTTTTGGCGGCGCGGACGATCAGCCCAGGCGTTGTTTGATCCATTCCGGGTCGCGCCGTAAATCCAATACCGCGCGGACAATCACTGCGTTTTCTCTGACCTGATAATAAATTCCGCAAGGAAACCGTTTCGACGGCAGGCGATGAAATTTGCCAAAATGAATCATGTGAATTCCCGCGTAAAGCTGGAGCGAATCAATGTCTGAATACAATGAATCCAAAAAATAGCCGCCCAATCCCGGTTCAATCTGTTCGTAAAAATCAAATCCGCCGGCCAAATCCGCGAGCGCCGAGGACTGGATGACGATTTTCACTGAAGCTTCGCGCGCAATTGTCGCTTGGCGGTTTCCCAATCCAGCAACGAATCTTCGCCGCTGGCAAGTTTGCGTTCCCGTTCCGCCAGCACTGTGCGGTGCCATTCCGGCGAGGCGATGTCGCGCTCGTTTTTGGAAAGGTCGCGCCAGAGGTCTTCCATCAGCCGGAGTTTTTCCGGCACGGACATCTGTTGCAAATCAACCGCCGCAATCATGCGAAAACTTTACGCTGCAAATGGATTTCGGCAAGCCCTTTTCCAATCAATGGCAACGCGGAGGAGGAATTGAAAAAGTTTCTCGCAGCGCGCGGCTAGGCTTTGCGTTTTTTGAAACCATAGATCGCCGTGCCGACGCCAATCAGGGTTATGACAACCCCAGCCACCATTAGCACAATTACCTCACTGTCCGACACTCCACGGTTATGTTTGGCAAGCGCCGGAAGAAAGATCGCCGGACCAAACAATACGGCAAAAATTCCAAGCAGGATTATCAATGTCTTTTTCATAAATGTCCTTTCACTTTTATTGAATTCACTTTTGATCTGTTTTGGTTGACCGATTTGTTGAACGGAAACCTCAAAAGCTTTTTGTTCGTTCAATCCCGATTTCATCTGCCGTTCGATTTCTTCGCGCAAATGAATTTCCAGCTCTTCCAGCGGCACGGGCGTTTTGATTCCGGCGGCGAGCATTTGCTGTCGCCATTCTGAGATTGATTGTCCGAGATTAAACATAATTATGCCCTGCGTTTTTTGTATGGGTAGAACGCCACCAATGCACCGGTTATGAGCAGCGCGATGCCAAACCACGCATAACACAATCCGGCAAACTCGACCATGCCTTCATGCCGGGTTTGCGCGGCGGCCGGCATCATCAACGCAATGCCAATCAATAGGACGACAATTCCAGCGCCGAATTTTATGGTTCGTTTCACCGGTGTCATTTCGACTTTTTCAAATTCTCCCTTGAGCACTTTTGATGGAAAAATTCGCTGAAACAAGCCAAGCGACCAGCAAATCAAAAACCCGCCGAGCAACCACAAGCCGAATTTGCCGTCGGCCATGACCAACTCATCCCGCAGTTGAACGAACCCCGGTATCGTCAAAGCCATTCCAACCAGCATACCGATAATTCCAGCGCAGATTTTTACAGGCCGGCTCATAAATGCCCTTTCACTTTTTTTGAATTCACTGTCGAGCGCTTCGGGCTGGCCGATTCGTGGGACGGAAATCTCAAAAGCCTTTTGTTCGTTCAATCCCGACTTCATCTGCCGCTCCATTTCTTCGCGCAGATGAATTTCCAATTCGTCCAGCGGCACGGGCGTTTTGATTCCAGCGGCCAGCATTTGTTCCCGCCAGTCCGCGATTGATTGTTCGAGATTGAACATGTTTTAATCAGTAGTTGCGATTTGTTTGCGCGCGGCCTCTTCCAAGCCCGCCCACACCGCACCAAGAGCCGCCATCAAGGTCAGTGACCACAGAACGACCACCGTCAATTGCCCTTCGGTGAGTTCAAAATTCGGGAGGATAAAATTCATGAAAACAACCATGCCGCTCATGCTTAACAGTCCAAAGGTGATCCCAACAATTGTTCGCACCCGCTTGTCTGGAATAACTGGAAATATGCGGTTGAGCCAGTGCCGGCCAAGAACTGACAAAGTAATTGCGGCCATGTCAGCGAATCCGGCCAATCGCCAGGCCAAACTCATTTCATATTTCAAAAAAGCGTGGATGCCCATAATCAAAATCCAACCAAATGCCAAAATCGCGCTGTAAAGGACAAACCGGGCTAGAGCAGGTTCAAACTTTTCCTTCGCGTCACCTGTCTTATTAAATTCCGTCTTGAGGGCGTCGGCGCGACCGATTCGGAGGGCGGCATTCTCAAAGGCTTCTTGTCCGCTCATTCCCGATTGCATCTTTTGCTCAATTTCATCGCGCAAATGAATTTCCAATTCCTCCAGCGGCACGGGCGTTTTGATTCCAGCGGCGAGCATTTGTTTCCGCCATTCCACGATTGATTGTTCGAGGTCAAACATATTGTTCCTTTTTCAAACCGGCCAAAACTGAATGAACGAGCGACCATTGTTCGTGATGTTTGGCCATCGCCGTTTTGCCGTCTTTTTTGAGCGAATAGTATTTCCGCTTCCGCCCGGTGTCGCTTTCGCCCCAGCGCGACTTGATCAAGCCCCGGTGTTCCATCCGATGCAGCACCGGATAAAGCATCCCGTCCGTCCATTGCAGCTTGCCATCCGAGCGCGCTTTGACCTCTTGAATGATGGCGTAACCATAGCTCTCGCCCTGGGCGAGCAGTGACAAAATCAGCGGTTCCGCCGACGCGGCGACCAGTTCTTTTCGTATCATAGGAACACTATACATAGATACTATATGTATATCAAGCGAAAAAAATCCACGGCAGCGGCCCGGACTTTTTCAAACCGGGCAGTTCAGAAAAACGGGTTGTGTTCTTTTTCCTCCGCGACCGTCGTCAGCGGGCCGTGGCCGGGGCAGAGCAATGTTTCCGCCGGCAGCGAAAGGATTTGTTCCCGCACTTTTTGCCGCGCCAAATCCCACGCGCCATTGCCGTTGCCCATCGAGCCGGCGAAAAGCGTGTCGCCGACGATGGT
>Ga0209483_1000552_pt1 | contig 31815 bp, 39 predicted proteins | sample NGEPerA_FD_184508 | JGI IMG/M metagenome (GOLD analysis project Ga0209483, IMG submission 184508) | Arctic peat soil microbial communities from the Barrow Environmental Observatory site, Barrow, Alaska, USA - NGEE PermafrostL2-A... | ecosystem: Environmental > Terrestrial > Soil > Wetlands >... | reverse complement strand
GCAGCCGCCCGGCTTCTTTTCCGGCGACCTCGCCGCGACCGATCCCGCGATCGCCGCGGCGATCGCGCAAGAGCTGCATCGCCAGCAATCGCAGATCGAGCTGATCGCCAGCGAAAACATCGTGTCTCGCGCGGTGCTCGAGGCGCAAGGCTCGGTGCTGACCAACAAATACGCCGAAGGCTATCCCGGCCGGCGCTATTACGGCGGCTGCGAGTTTGTCGATGTCGCGGAGCGCCTTGCGGTCGAGCGCGCCAAGCGCCTGTTCGCTTGCGGCTTCGCCAACGTGCAGCCGCATTCGGGGGCGCAGGCCAACCAGGGCGTCTTCATGGCGCTGATCTCGCCCGGCGACACGATACTGGGCCTGTCGCTCGCCGCCGGCGGTCATCTGACGCACGGCGCACCGCCCAACATGTCGGGCAAATGGTTCAAGGCGACGAGCTACGGCGTGCGCGCCGACGATGCGCGGATCGATTTCGCCGAAGTCGAGCGCCAGGCCGAGGCGCATCGGCCCAAGCTCATCATCTGCGGCGGCAGCGCCTATCCGCGGATTATCGATTTCGCGCGGTTCCGCGCGATCGCCGACCGGGTGGGCGCCTTTTTGATGGTCGACATGGCGCATTTCGCCGGGCTCGTCGCCGGCGGGGTACATCCGAGCCCGCTACCGCACGCGCATGTCGTCACCACGACGACGCACAAGACGCTGCGCGGGCCGCGCGGCGGCATGATCCTCACCAACGACGAGGCAATCGCCAAAAAAATCGACTCGGCGATGTTCCCGGGCCTCCAGGGCGGCCCGCTGATGCATGTGATCGCGGCGAAGGCGGTGGCGCTGGGCGAGGCGCTGCAGCCGAGCTTCCCGCTCTATGCCCAGGCGGTCGTCGACAACGCCAAGGCGCTCGCCGAGACGCTGGTGGCCGAGGGGCTGGCGATCGTCTCGGGGGGCACGGACACGCATCTGATGCTGGTCGATCTGCGGCCGCTCGACCTCACCGGACGCGACGCCGCGAAGGCGCTCGAACGCGCCGGGATGGCTTGCAACAAGAACGGCGTCCCGTTCGACCCGCGACCGCCGACGGTGACCTCCGGCATCCGCCTCGGCTCGCCGGCGGCGACGACGCGCGGCTTCGGGATCGAGGAATTCCGCCGGATCGGCCGGTGGATCGGCGAGGTCCTGCGCGGTCTCGCCAAGCATCCCGAGGACAACGCCGCGACCGAAATGCGGGTGCGCGGCGAAGTCGGCGCGCTGTGCGAGCGGTTTCCGGTCTATCCGCGGCTCTAGAATAGGGGAGGGAAGATGCGCTGTCCGTTCTGCGGGACCGACGATACCCAGGTCAAGGATTCGCGACCGACCGACGACCGCGGGGCGATCCGCCGGCGGCGGTTCTGCCCGAATTGCGCGGCGCGCTTTACCACGTTCGAGCGGGTGCAGCTGCGCGACCTCACCGTGGTCAAGAAAACCGGCCAGCGCGAGCCTTTCGACCGCGACAAACTGGCGCGCTCGATCTACGTCGCGCTGCGCAAGCGGCCGCACGAGCCCGACCGCGTCGAGCGGGTGATCAATTCGATGGTGCGACAGCTCGAAAGCTCGGGCGAGACCGACATCCCGAGCGACATGATCGGCGAACTGGTGATGGAGGCGCTGGCCTCGCTCGACCAGGTCGCCTATATCCGCTTCGCCTCGGTCTACCGCAATTTTCGCGAGGCCAAGGATTTCGGCGAGTTCGTCGGCCGCATCGCCGCCGACGGCGATTGCTGAGGGCGGCGCGGCGATCCGCGCGACAGCTATTTTCCGTCCCGGCGAAGGTGGCGCGTTGGTGGATGACCTCGCTCCTATGCGCGCGGCGCTGGCGCTGGCGCGGCGCAACCTCGGCGCGACCTGGCCCAATCCGGCGGTCGGCTGCGTCATCGTCAAGGAGGGCCGCGTCGTCGGCCGCGGGTCGACGCAGCCCGGCGGCCGCCCGCATGCCGAAACCGAGGCCCTGGCGCGGGCCGGCGGCGGGGCCGGAGGCGCCACGGCCTATGTCAGCCTCGAACCGTGCAGCCATCACGGCCGGACCCCGCCCTGCGCCGAGGCGCTGATCGCGGCCGGGATCGCCCGCATCGTGGTCGCCGTGGAAGACCCCGACCCGCGCGTCTCGGGCCGTGGGATCGCCAGGCTGCGCGCCGCCGGGATGACGGTCGAGACCGGGTTCTGCGCCGCGGAGGCCAGCGAGCTCAATGCCGGTTTTTTCCGCCGGATCGAGGAAGGGCGGCCGCTCGTCACGCTGAAGCTCGCGGCCTCGCTCGACGGCCGCATCGCGACATCGGCCGGAGAAAGCCGCTGGATCACCGGGCCGGCGGCGCGCGACCGGGCGCATCTGCTGCGCGCCACGCACGACGCGGTGCTGGTCGGCACCGGCACCGCGCTCGCGGACGATCCCCGGCTGACCTGCCGCCTTCCCGGTCTCGCGTCGCGCTCGCCGGTGCGGATCGTCATCGACCGGCAATTGCGGCTGCCGGCGACATTGCGCCTGCTCGCCGAGGCCAACGAGGTCCCGAGTTGGGTCGTTACGCTGGCGTCCGCCAGCCCGTCGCGCCATGTCGAATTGGCCCGCCAGGGGGTGAAGCTTATCCCGACCGATCCCGACGCCTTGGGCGGCATCGATCTGGTCGCAATGTTGCGTCGCCTCGGCGACGAAGGCTTGACCCGGCTGCTCGTCGAGGGCGGAGGCAGGCTCGCAGCCGCGCTCCTGCGCGCCGGGCTGGTCGATCGCGTCGTCTGGATGCGCGCGCCGCTGGTGATCGGCGGTGACGGTCTGCCCAGCGTCGCCGCGCTCGAACTCGGCGGTCTCGCCGGCGCTCCGCGCTTTCAGCTGCTGTCGAGCGAGATCGCGGACGGCGATGTAATCGATACGTATCGCCGCTTGTAGCTATCTGTTCCCGCATTGCTGGTCGAGCACGCCGCTCATCTCGATGCCGTTATGCGTCGAGCCGGCGGCGAAGGTGGTGCCGACGGTCGGGCTATAGAGCCTGCCGTTGAAATTCAGCATGACGGGGTCGAGGACCCGCCAGGCGCCGGACCCATTGCGGGCAAACGCGTCGCACGGCACCGCCTGGCTTTGCGCCAGGCTCGGCCCGGCGCTCAGTAAAACGACGGAGGCGGCGGCCAAGGCCAGCCGGCAAAAGCGCTTGCGTGAATTTCCCATCGGATCGCACCCGCGAAAGTCGCTGCTTATCCCGGCAAACGCCGGAGCGGCGCGTTCGTCGTCAGGCTGAGGCGCGGCAAAAGAGGCTGGCTAATCGGGGATGAGGCTCCTAGCCTAGCCGCCATGTTTACCGGGATCGTCACCGATGTCGGCGAGGTGAAGGACGCGCGCCATGGCAACGGGCTGCTGACGCTGACCATCGCCACCGCCTATGACACCGCGAAAATCGCGCTTGGCGCGTCGATCGGCTGTTCGGGAGTGTGCCTGACGGCGGTCGCGCTCGAACCGGGCCTCTTCACGGTCGAGGTTTCGGATGAGAGCCTGGCCCGCTCGACGCTCGCCGATTGGCGCGCCGGCACGCGGATCAATCTCGAGCAGGCGATGAGGCTTGGCGACGAGATGGGCGGGCACCTGGTCCAGGGCCATGTCGACGGCGTCGCCCGCGTCACCGGGCGGCGGCCGGACGGCGAGTCGGTGCGCTTCACCTTCGCGGCTCCCACCGAGCTCGCGCCCTACATCGCGCCCAAGGGTTCGGTCGCGCTGGATGGGGTGAGCCTCACGGTCAACGAGGTCGACGGCGCCGGGTTCGGCGTCAACATTATCCCGCACACGCTGGGCCACACCACCCTTGGCGATGCCCGGCCGGGCGCCAGGATGAATCTGGAGATCGACCTCATCGCGCGCTATGTCGGGCGGCTGCTCGACGCGCGGGGAGCGGCGTGATGCCCCGGACGACGGCGGGGCGGGCGCCGCATCTGCTGCTGGTCGAGGCGCCCTACTACACGCATATCGCGGCGCTGCTGCGCGACGGCGCGGAGCGCGCGCTTGCCGCCGCCGGCGCGACATTCGAGACCCTGGAGGTTCCCGGCGCCTTTGAGATCCCCGGCGCGATCGGCATGGCCGCGAGGGCCGAGGGCAAGTTCGACGGCTTTGTCGCGCTGGGCTGCGTCATTCGCGGCGAGACCAGCCATTACGACCATATCTGCGAGTCGACGGCCGACTGGCTGCAGCACCTCGCGGTGGAGCAAGGTCTGCCGATCGGCTACGGCATCCTCACCTGCGAGAGCGAGGCGCAGGCGCTGGTGCGGGCGACGCCGGGCGGCAACGGCCGCGACAAGGGCGGCGAGGCGGTGCGCGCCTGCCTGGCGATGGTCGCGGCGAAGCGGCGCTTCGCCGCAGCGGGCGTTGGGAGCAACGGATGAGCGCGGCGGGCGCCACCGAGCGGGACGGAGCGCGCCCGTCGGCCGGCGGCCGCCGGCGCAGCGTGGCCCGGCTGGGCGCCGTCCAGGCGCTCTACCAGCACGCGCTGAACCCCGGGCTCGGTCCCGAGATCGTCGTCGGTGAATTCCTGCACCACCGCCTCGGCCGCGAGATCGACGGCGAGACCTACGGCGAAGCCGACGAGGCGCTGTTCGCCGACATCGTGCGCGGGGTCGCGCACCATCGCGAGCGTCTCGACGAGACCATCGCCGCGACCTTGAGCGAGGAATGGCCGCTGCGCCGCCTTGAAACCATCCTGCGCCTGATCCTCGAGGCCGGGGCCTACGAGCTCGCGCATCGCCCCGACATCCCGCCGCGCGTGACGCTCGCGGAATACATCGCCATCGCCCACGCGTTTTTCGACGGCAAGGAGCCGGGCCTGGCGAACGGCGTGCTCAACCGCCTCGCCCGGGCGCTGCGCGGCGAAGAGCTCTAGGCCGGCGATGAAGCCGGCGGGGCTCGGCGAGTTCGGGCGCATCCGACGCTTTTTCGCACCGCTCGCGGGGCTGGGCGCGCTGGACCTCAGCGACGATGCGGCGCTCATCGATTGCCCGTCCGGCTATCGCCTTGTCGCGACCGTCGACCAGCTCGTCGAGGGCGTGCATTTCCTCGCCGACGATCCGCCCGAGGCGGTCGCCAAGAAGCTGCTGCGGCGCAATCTGTCGGACCTCGCGGCGATGGGCGCGACACCGCGCCACTATCTGCTGACGAGCGCCCTACCCGCCTCGCGCGACGACGATTGGGTGCGCCGCTTCGCCGAGGGGCTGGGCGAAGACCAGCATCGTTTCGGGATCGCGCTGCTCGGCGGCGATTCGACCTCGACCTCAGGTCCCATTTCGCTGAGCCTGACCGCGATCGGCCAGGTCGCCGCCGGCAGGGAGATCCGCCGCAGCGGCGCAAAGCCGGGAAACCGGGTCTGGGTCAGCGGCACGATCGGCGACGCATTCCTCGGCCTCGAGGTGTTGCGCGGCGGTTACGGCGCGCTTGCGCCGGAGCATCGTGCCGCGCTTGCCGCGCGTTTCCGGCTTCCCGACCCGCGCATCGAGCTGGGCCCCTGTCTCGCCGGCATCGCCAGCGCGATGATCGATGTCTCGGACGGGCTGCTCGCCGATCTCGGTCATATCTGCGAAACGTCCGCGGTCGCGGCGACGGTCGAGCTGGCGCGCTTGCCGCTGTCGCCGGCCGCGCGAGAAGCCGTCGCCGACGATATCGCCATCCGCGCCGCGCTGGTGACCGGCGGCGACGATTACGAGCTCTTGTTCAGCGCCCCGCCCGAAGCCAGCGGCGAAATCGTCAGCCTCTCGCAGAGCCTCGGGCTGCCGCTCACCGAGATCGGCGCGATCGAGGTGGGCGCAGGAGTGCGGCTCATAGATGCGGACGGCCGCGAGATCCCCGTCGGGGCCACCGGCTGGCGGCATTTCTGATGGCCAGCGCGCGCAAGACGGTCCTGCTGCTCGCCGGCTGCCAGGCGCTGGCGATGACCAGCATGAGCGTGCTGGCGACGGTGGCGGCGATCATCGGCAACATGCTGGCCGTCAACAAGGCGCTGTCGACCGTGCCGGTGGCGCTGCAGATGACCGGGATGATGTCGGCGACGATACCGGCGGCGCTGCTGATGGCGCGGATCGGGCGGCGCGGCGGGTTTTGGACCGGGGCGGCGATCGGCGCGACCGGCGGGATCGTCGCCGGGCTGGCGGTGTGGGCCGCATCGTTCCCGCTGTTTTGCCTGGGCACCCTGATGATCGGCGCCTCGAACGGGTTCGCCCAGCAATACCGCTTCGCCGCCGCCGAGCTGGCGGACGAGGGGTTCCGCTCGAAGGCGATCTCGCTGGTGATGGCGGGCGGGGTGGTTTCCGGCCTCTTCGGGCCGGAAGCGGCGAAATGGTCGCGCGACCTGTTTGCCCCGGTTCTGTTCGCCGGCTGCTTCGCGATGGTCGTGGCGCTGCAGATCGGCGCCGCGGGGCTGCTGTCCTTCGTGCACCTGCCGCCGCCGCCGCCGCGCGGCAGCCTCAGAGGCGCCGGGCGGCCGCTCGGCCAGATTGTCCGGCAGCCGCTTTTCGTCGTCGCCCTGCTGTCCGGCATGGTCGGCTATGGCGTCATGTCGCTGGTGATGACCGCGACGCCGATCGCGATGATCGGCTGCGGCTTCCAGTTCACCGACGCCGCCTTTGTCATCCAGTGGCACATCCTCGGCATGTATGCGCCGAGCTTTGTGACCGGACACCTGATTTCGCGATTCGGCCTGTCGACGGTCCTCTTGGCCGGCGCCGTCTTGCTGCTGTGCTGCTGCGGGATCAACCTTTCGGGCATCGCCGAAGGCAATTTTTGGGCGGCCAACGCGCTGCTCGGCATCGGTTGGAATTTCCTCTTTATCGGCGCGACGACCTTATTGACCCGCATTTATCGCCCGGAGGAGCGCGCCAAGGTGCAGGCGCTCAACGATTTCACGATCTTTAGCACCTCGACGCTGGCGTCGTTTTCGTCCGGTGCGCTGTTGGCGGAGTTCGGCTGGACGACGGTGCAGTTGACGGTGATACCGTTCGTGGGCGTCGCCGCCGCGGCGATTTTGTGGATGCGCTGGAGCGCGGCTCGCGTCGAGCCGAGTTACGCGGCCGAGTAACGCCGCAAAGTTGCCTGCCGGCGGCTCTTCTGGCATGTTTCGGCTAATCCGACCTGCCTTCCGCCGCGCATCCATTGTCCACTGGGCGGCGCCGACGGCGGGTTTTTCTGTCCGCACGCTTGGGGGAAACAACGACAATGTCTGCGGCTTATATTCTGGTGCTCGTCTGCGGCGTCGTGGCTTTGCTGTACGGGTTCGTCACCAGCCGCCAGGTGCTGGCAGCCGATGCCGGGACCGCCCGGATGCAGGAGATTTCGAGCGCCGTGCAAGTCGGCGCCAGCGCCTACCTCAACCGCCAATACCGCGCCATCGCGATGGTCGGGGTGGTGATCCTCGTCATCCTCGCCGCGACGCTCGGCTGGCGGGTGGGGCTCGGCTACCTGATCGGCGCGGTGCTGTCGGGCGCGGCGGGCTATATCGGGATGAACGTCTCGGTGCGCGCCAACGTGCGCACCGCGCAGGCGGCGAGAAGCGGCCTCGCGGCCGGGCTCAACATCGCCTTCAAGGCCGGCGCGGTGACCGGCCTCCTGGTCGTCGGGCTGGGAATCCTCGGCGTCGGCGGCTACTACTTCTTCCTGCGCTCGACGCTGGCCGGCGACGATCTGCGCCCGGTGCTCGAGGCGATGGTGGCGCTCGGCTTTGGCGCGTCGCTGATCTCGATCTTCGCCCGCCTCGGCGGCGGCATCTTCACCAAGGGCGCCGATGTCGGCGCCGACATCGTCGGCAAGGTCGAGGCCGGCATCCCCGAGGACGACCCGCGCAACCCCGCCGTCATCGCCGACAATGTCGGCGACAATGTCGGCGATTGCGCCGGGATGGCGGCCGATCTGTTCGAGACCTACGCCGTGACCATCGTCGCGACGATGCTGCTCGCCAACATCTTCTTCCAGCCGCCGCTGCGCGACACGATCATGCTGCTGCCGCTCGTCATCGCGGCGGTATGCATCCTCACCTCGGTGATCGGCACGTATTTCGTCCGTCTCGGCCCCGACAACGGGATCATGCGCGCGCTCTACAAGGGGCTGATCGTGACCGGCGTTTTATCGATTATCGCGATCGCCGCGGTGGTCGGCTGGCTCGTCGGCTTCCAGCAGGGCCTGCCGACGACGAGCGGGACGATAACCGGCTGCGACATCCTCGTGTGTGCGGTGGTCGGGTTGGTTGTCACCGGGCTCATCGTCTGGATCACCGAGTATTACACCTCGACCGAATACCGGCCGGTGCGCAGCATCGCGCAAAGCTCGACCACCGGCGACGGCACCAACGTCATCCAGGGCCTGGCGATCTCGATGGAGGCGACCGCGCTGCCGGTCCTGGTGATCTGCGTCGGGATCATCGTCTCCTATCTTTCATCCGGCCTCTTCGGCATCGCCATCGCGGCGACGACGATGCTGGCGCTCGCCGGCATGGTGGTCGCGCTCGACGCCTATGGGCCCGTCACCGACAATGCCGGCGGCATCGCCGAAATGGCCGATCTGCCGGCCGAAGTGCGCCGGACGACCGACGCGCTCGACGCGGTCGGCAACACGACCAAGGCGGTGACCAAGGGCTACGCCATCGGCTCGGCCGGGCTCGCCTCGCTGGTGCTGTTCGCCGCCTATACCGAGGATTTGAAACATTATTTCCCTGGGATCGACGTGCACTTCGCGCTGCAGGACCCTTACGTCGTGATCGGGCTCTTCCTCGGCGGCCTGCTGCCGTATCTGTTCGGCGCGATGGGCATGACCGCGGTCGGCCGCGCCGCCGGCTCGGTGGTCGTCGAGGTGCGACGCCAGTTCCGCGAGATCCCCGGCATCATGCAGGGCACCGCGAAGCCCGATTACGGGCGGGCGGTCGACATGCTGACCCGCGCCGCGATCCGCGAGATGATCGTGCCGTCGCTGCTGCCGGTGCTGGCGCCGATCGTGCTCTACATCGTCATTCGCCTGATCGCCGGCCAGGCGGCAGCGTTCGCGGCGCTGGGGGCGATGCTGCTCGGCACCATCGTCACCGGCCTCTTTGTCGCGATCTCGATGACTTCGGGCGGCGGCGCCTGGGACAACGCCAAGAAATACATCGAGGAAGGGCATCACGGCGGCAAGGGATCGGACGCGCACAAGGCGGCGGTCACCGGCGATACCGTGGGCGACCCCTACAAGGACACCGCCGGCCCGGCGGTCAACCCGATGATCAAGATCACCAACATTGTCGCGCTGCTGCTACTCGCCATCCTTGGCGGCTGGGCGGCGCATTGAACGGCGCGCGCCGCCGGCCCGATGCTATTTGCCGGCGGGACCCGCGCCCTTGCCGCCACCGGTGCCGCCGAAGCGGCCAACATTGCCGATCAGTTGCTCCATGAACGACAGCTCACGGCCGGGCGCCGGGGTGGCGCCGGGCGCCGGGGTGATGTTCTCGCTGTCGGCCATGGTCTTGTGGCCGACATCCTTGACCACGCCCTTGTCGTCGAAGTCGACGATGTAGACCTGCTGATCGAGCACCGACGGCGAAAAGAAGGCGACCTGCTTGATCTTGCGGCTGATGTAGTACCAGACATTGTCGTCGAAGGTGCTGGCGCTCGACGGGCTGCCGAGGATCTTGACGACCTGTTCCTTGGTTGTGGCGCCGGGTTTGACCTCGGCAAGCTTGTCGGGGTCGGGCAGATGTCCCCGCTGGTCTTCGCTGACCGTACACCCGGCGAGCATGACCGCCAAAAGGATGGCCGCCGGGCGCACGATGCGCCGCGCCGGTGCGGTGTTGAAAGGATTGGCGGTGGAACCCATGTCTCGCGCTGACTTTATTCGAGGGACGGGCGCTGTCAACGTTCCCGCACGTTGCAGCTCCCAGGACGATTTTGCCGTTTCGCCGTAATCGGGTTAAAGATGCCGCCGCGGCGGCTTACCGTTCGGTCGTCGAGCAGGCGCGCCGGCCGGATTTTTTTGTCGCCTTGGGCGTACCCGACACGCTCGACGGCCGGTTCGAGCTGATCAGCCTGCACGCCTTCCTCTATCTGCGCCGGCTGAAAGGCGAAGCACCGCCGGCGCCCGCGCTCGCGCAACGCTTCTTCGACACGATGTTCGCCGATTTCGACCGTTCGCTGCGCGAGATCGGCACCGGCGATTTGAGCGTCGGCCGCCAGGTAAAGCGCATGGCCGAGGCGTTTTACGGCCGCGTGCGGGCCTATGAAGCGGGTCTCGACGGCGACGAGGCGGAGCTGTCGGCGGCGCTCGCCCGAAACCTCTACGGCACGGCGGCCGCGACGCCCGAGCAGCTTCGGCGGATCGGCGCCTATTTGCGGCGGGAGTCGGCAAACCTCGCTGCTCAGCCGACGGTCGCGCTCCTCGCCGGCCGTACCGCGTTCGATCCGCCATGAGTGCGCCCGGTGAGATCCCTCTGGGCGAATTTCGCCGCATCGTAGCGCTGGCGCGGCTGGGCAGCGAGACGCTTCGCCGGCGCATCGCGGCGGACGAGGCCGAGCGCGGCGCGCTCGCCGGGCGTTTCGCCCTGGTCTCGCTCGCCCGGCTCGAAGCCGATGTCGCGCTGGTCCGCGAAGCCGCCGGCACGATCCTGTTGACCGCGGCGTTCGAGGCGGATTTCGCGCAGAGCTGTATCGTCACGCTCGATCCGGTCGAAGCGAGCGTCAGCGAGCGGTTTCAGCTGCGCTTCGGCCCGCCCGATGCCGAAGGCGATGCGCCGGGCGGCGACGACGATCCGGCCTTCGAACCGTTGGCCGGCGAGACGATCGACATCGGCGAGGCGGTCGCCCAGGAATTTTCACTGGCGTTGCCGCCCTTTCCCCGCGCGCCCGATGCCGTTGTCGAGGAGGAGCCGCCGGCCGCCCCGGCGGACGGCCCTTTCGCCGCCCTGCGCCGTCTTGCCCGCGGCGAACCATAATGACGCAGGGGCGTCACGCTGCCGTCGCAGTTGCCGGCGCTCGCAGTTTTGGGTAAGTCTCTCGGCTCCCAGTTCCGCCTTTGACGAGTGCTCTATGGCCGTACCGAAACGAAAAGTATCCCCGTCGCGCCGCAATATGCGCCGCTCGCACCACAAATTGCAGGCGCCGGCTTATTCCGAGTGCGCGAATTGCGGGGAACTGAAGCGGCCGCATCATCTTTGCGAGTCGTGCGGCTATTACGATGGCCGCGAGGTGGTGCCGGCGGAACCGGCGACCGCTTGATCCGCCGTTTCTAGGGAGGCGCTGTTCCGGTGAGCGGCACGGTCACGATCGCGCTTGACGCGATGGGGGGCGACCGTGCTCCCGAAATCGTGCTGCGCGGCGCCGATATCGCACTGGAACGCTATCCCGGCGCCCAATTCCTGCTGTTCGGGGTGGAAAGCCGAATCGCCCCGCTGCTGGCCCAGCTGCCACGCGTCGCCAAGGTGGCCTCGCTGCACCACACCGACGAGGTCATCACCGCCGACGACAAGCCGTCGCAGGCGCTGCGTGCCGGCCGCGCCAGCAGCATGCGGATGGCGATCGAAGCGGTCGCCGACGGGCGTGCCGACGGCGTCGTTTCCGCCGGCAATACCGGCGCGCTGATGGCGATCGCCAAATTTGTGCTGAAGACCATGCCCGGCATCGACCGTCCGGCGATCGCGGCGTTCTTGCCGACCCGGCGCAGCGAAACCGTGATGCTCGATCTCGGCGCCAATGTCGAATGCGACGCCGAGAATTTGGTGCAGTTCGCGCTGATGGGGGATGCGTTCGCTAGGAGCGTGCTCGGCGTCATCGAGCCCACGGTAGGGCTTCTCAATGTCGGCTCCGAGGATTTGAAGGGCAACGATGCGGTGCGCGGCGCGGCCGCCCGGCTGCGTGGCGGGCTGACGCCCATCCGCTTCCACGGCTTTGTCGAGGGCGACGATATCGGCGCTGGGACGGTCGACGTCATCGTCACCGACGGGTTCACCGGCAATGTCGCGCTGAAGACCGCGGAGGGCAGCCTCAAGCTTTATGCCGAGGCGCTGCGCAGTTCGTTCCGACATTCGCCGATGGCCCGCATCGGCTATGTTTTCGCGCGCGGCGCGCTGAAAAAATTCGGGGCGCGATTTGAGCCGCGCCGCTACAACGGCGCGATGCTGCTCGGTCTTCGCGGCATCGTCGTCAAGAGCCACGGCGCGACCGACGCCTTCGGCTTCGCCAACGCGATCGGCGTCGCGATCGATATGAAGGTGAACGGGTTCCTCGAAAAGATCCGCGACGACCTCGCGCGGGTCAATTCGGCGATGCCGGCGCCGCAACCGGCGACGTTGTAGCCGTCCGGCGATGAACCTGCGCGCCGAGATCGCCGGCTGCGGAGCCTATCTCCCCGAGCGGGTGCTGACGAATGACGAGCTGGCGCGGCGGCTCGACACCTCCGACGACTGGATCCGCCAGCGCACCGGCATCGGCGAGCGCCGCATCGCCGCCGATGGCGAACTAACGTCCGACCTCGCCGTCACCGCCGCGCGCCGCGCGCTCGAACGCGCCGGCATGAGCGGCGGCGATCTCGATCTGATCGTGCTGGCGACGGCGACCCCGGACCACACCTTTCCGGCGACCGCGACCAAGGTGCAGGCGCAGCTCGGCATGAAGCGCGGCGCCGCCTTCGACCTCCAGGCGGTGTGCTCGGGCTTCATCTTCGCTCTGGCGACCGCCGACAATGCGCTCCGCCTCGGCCAGGCGCGCACCGCGCTGGTGATCGGCGCCGAGACCTTCTCGCGCATCCTCGACTGGGAGGATCGCGGCACCTGCGTGCTGTTCGGCGACGGCGCCGGGGCGATGGTGCTGCGGGCCGTACCCGACACGGGTCCGGGCGGACGCGGGGTGATGTCGACGCACCTGCATTCGGACGGCAGCCAATACGGCATCCTCTATGTCGATGGCGGCCCGTCTTCGACCGGGACGACCGGCCATCTGCGCATGGAGGGCCGCGAGGTGTTCCGTCAGGCGGTGCAGCATCTCTCGGAGGCGGTCGAGGAGGCGCTGGCGGCCAACGGATTGACCGGCGCCGACATCGACTGGCTGGTGCCGCACCAGGCAAACCTGCGCATCATCGATGCGATCGGCAAGCGCCTGCGGCTGAAGCCGGGGCGCACCGTAGTGACGATCGAGCACCATGCCAACACGTCGGCGGCGTCGATCCCGCTGGCGCTCGACGAGGCGGTCGCCGACGGGCGCATCCAGCCCGGCCACCTGGTGCTGATGGAAGCTCTGGGCGGCGGCCTCACCTGGGGCGCGAGCCTGGTTCGCTGGTAGCGGAAAAAGACGAGGCGACGCCTCGCGAAAAATCACGCAACGCTTTGGAATTTGACGGCGTTTTTCGGCGCGGCTAACCTTCGCCAAAGAACGGGAGGGCGGCATGGCCGGTCAGACGGTTACTCGCGCTCAGCTCACCGAAGCGGTCTATCAAGAGGTCGGCTTGTCGCGCAATGAATCGGCCGAGCTGGTCGAGTCGGTGATCGCCGAGATTTCGGGCGCGCTGGAGCGGGGCGAGATGGTCAAGATCTCGTCCTTCGGCAGCTTTGCCGTGCGCCGCAAGGGCCAGCGCATCGGCCGCAACCCGAAAACCGGCCAGGAAGTGCCGATCAGCCCGCGCCGGGTGCTGGTGTTCCGCGCCTCGCACGCCCTCAAGGACCAGATCAACCAGGCGCTCGCGCAATCCGGCGCGGCCCGACGCTCGTCAGCCTGAAGTGAGCGAAGCAGGGGAGACCGCTTCCGGCCGAAGGGGCAACAAGCGGGCCGCGGTGTTCCGCACTATCGGCGAGGTCTCCGAGGATCTCGATTTGCCCGCGCACGTGCTGCGCTTCTGGGAGTCGAAATTCCCCCAGCTGAAGCCGCTGAAGCGCGGCGGCGGCCGGCGCTATTACCGGCCGGAGGACATCGCGCTGCTATCGCATATCCGGCAGTGCCTCTACCAGGAAGGCTACACCATCCGCGGCGTGCAGAAGCTGCTCGCGGATGGGGGCGGCGGCGTGAGCGAGGTCGCGCCCAGCCTCTTTCCGCTCGATAGGGTGCCGGCGCCCGACCCGCCGGCCGGCCGGCCGGCCCGCAGTCCGCGCCGCGCCGCGGCCGAAACCCCGCCGGTTCCCGCCGCTCTTTCCGACGCCGGCAAGGCGACGCTCCAGTCGGCGGTGCATGATCTCCTCTCCGCCCGCCAAATGCTCGACGCGCTGCTCACCCGCCAGAAAAGCTGACGCGTTGCGCGCGGTCGGCGCGGCAAGTATGATCCGCCGCCTCGCCAGAGACGCCCGGTCGGAGCGTAGCGCAGCCTGGTAGCGCATCAGCATGGGGTGCTGAGGGTCGAGAGTTCGAATCTCTCCGCTCCGACCACTTCTCCGTTTCGGAAGGCTGACGATGAGCGAACGCCCGGAATCCCCTCTCGAACCTTGGCAATGGCCCGAGGCGCATTGGCGCAAGCTGGTCGACCGGGTGCGCGCCGGAAGACCATTGCGGCCGGCGGAATGGCCGGGCGGCGCGCGCTGCGCGGTCGCGCTCTCGTTCGACAGCGACCACGAGACGAGCGATCTGCGCGACGGCGGCAAATCGATCGGCCGGCTCGCCTGGGGCCAATACGGCGCGCGGGTCGGGGTGCCGCGCATTCTGCAGCTGCTCGACAAGTACCAGGTCAAGGCCTCGTTCTATGTGCCGGCGGTGACGGCGTTGCTGCATCCCGACGAGCAGCGCCGGGTCGTCGCGGAAGGTCACGAGATCGGCATCCACGGCTGGATCCACGAGCTGAATTCGGTGCTGCCCTACGAAGCCGAGCGCGATCTGATGCTGCGCGCAGGCGATGTGCTGGAACAGATCTGCGGCGTGCGCCCGGTCGGCTTGCGCACCCCGTCATGGGATTTCAGCTGGAACACGCTGGCGATCGCGCAGGAGATGGGCCTCATCTACGATTCGTCGCTGATGTCGGACGAGGACTGCTACGAACTGTTGCTCGATGGGGAGCCGTGCGGCGTCGCTGAGTTGCCGGTCGAATGGGTGCGCGACGACGCGGTCTATTTCATGATGAACCGCTTTTCGGCGCTGCGCCCCTATACCCCGCCCGCCGACGTGCTCGACATCTTCCGCCGCGAGTTCGAGGCGGCTTACGCCGACGGCGGTGTCTTTCAGCTGACCATGCACCCGCATGTCATCGGCTACCGCTCGCGCATCTGGATTTTGGAAGAGCTGATCCGCCTTGCTCAATCGCGGCCCGGCGTATGGTTTGCGACCCATGCCGACGTCGTGCGCTGGGCCAAGGCGCACGCGGTTTTGAACCGCCCCGTCATGGCCGGGCCTGTTCCGAGAGCCCGGCCATCTTAAGACCGGCGCTTGGTCCCCGGATCAACTGCGGGGGACGCCGGTGACGAGGGAGACACGGCCGACTTCACCGGCGTTTCACCTGCGGGTCTTCCTCGGCGACGTGGGCCTTGCCGATCGCCTCGGCATGCTCGAGTTCGCGCCGGATCGACTGGTCGCGCATGTCGCGCTCCGCCTCATGCGCCTTGCGGTCGACTTGCCCCGACTTTACAAACCGCTGCTGTGCTTCGTTATATTTTCGCGCAGCGGTTCGATTACCTTCGCCTTCGTTACGCTGTTGGGCGAAATCCTTGGGTTTCTCCATCATTTATCTCCTTTGCTCATGATCAGCAAACGAGGTCATTGCTGGCCGGTTCCGTAACATATTTGTCCGATTCGTGACCTACGGCCGACCCGCTTCCCGGCGGCGGAGCATCGTCATCGACCGCGATAGGATTTATGCGCGGCCGGCCGACCTGCCGTATAGTTTCGCGCATGACCGACGCACTCGCCGACGCCCCGCCGCGCCTGGATCCAAGCAAATTCCGCGACCCGCTCCGCACCGCCAAAGGCGAAGAGCGCGCGCAGGTCGCGTTGAAAGCGCTGGAGACGCTCTGGTTCAACACCGGTACGCTGTGCAACCTCACCTGCCAGAACTGCTACATCGAATCGTCGCCGACGAATGACCGGCTCGCCTATCTGACCGTCGCGGAGGTCGCCCGCTATCTCGACGAGATCGCGGTGCTGGGGCTCGGCACCAGGCTTATCGGCTTTACCGGCGGCGAGCCGTTCATGAACCGCGACCTGCCGGCGATGCTCGAGGACGTACTGTCGCGCGGCCTCGACGCGATCGTACTGACCAACGCGATGACGCCGATGCACCACAAGAAACGGGTGATGCTGGCGCTACGCGAGCGCTACGGCGCCCAGCTGGACGAACGCTTGACCTTGCGCGTGTCGCTCGACCATTACGGCGCGGCGGTGCACGAGCTGGAACGCGGCAAGAACAGCTGGGCGCCGGCGCTCGACGGCCTCAAATGGCTCGCGCAGAACGGGTTCTCGGTCAATGTCGCGAGCCGCTATCTGTCGGGCGAGCCGGAGGCCGCGATCCGCGACGGATTCCGCCGATTGTTTAGCGATCTCGCGATCCCGCTCGACGCTGGCGACCCCGTCGCGCTGACGATCTTCCCCGAAATGGACCCGACGGTGGACGTGCCGGAGATCACCGCCGCGTGCTGGGGCATCCTCGACAAATCGCCCGACAGCGTGATGTGCGCGACCTCGCGCATGGTGGTAAAGCACAAAGGCGCGGCGAGCCCCAGCGTCATGGCCTGCACGCTGCTGCCCTACGACCCGCTCTGGGATCTGGGGCCCAGCATTGCCGGCGCAAATCGTTCGGTGCCGCTCAACCACCCGCATTGCGCCAAATTCTGCGTGCTCGGCGGCGCGGCGTGCAGCCGGGGTTAAGGCTTGCGCGCCTCGATCGTCGCCGACACCACGTGGTTTTCGACGCCAAGGCCGGGCGCCCAGCCCTGGATCATCTCGCGGCTTTCCGGCTTGGCGGCGACGCGCACCTCGGCGAAGCCGGCGCCCTTGAGCCAGGCCTCGACCTGCGCGGCCGGCGCGGCGCCGGCGATGCAGCCGCACAGCAGCGCCGGGTCGGCGCGCAGCGCATCCGACAGCGGCGCGGTGTTGATCACGTCGGAGACCGCGAGCCGCCCACCCGGCTTCAGCACGCGGAACGCCTCGCGAAACACCTGCCCCTTGTCGGGCACCAAATTGATCACGCAGTTCGACATCACGACGTCGGCGGTGTTGTCGGCGACCGGCAGGTGCTCCAATTCGCCAAGGCGGAACTCGACATTCGCCGCGCCGATGCCGGCCGCGTTGCCGCGCGCCTTGGCCAGCATCTCGTGCGTCATGTCGACGCCGATCACCCGGCCGGCGGCACCGACCTGTTCGGCCGCGAGGAAGCAGTCGAACCCGGCGCCGCTGCCGAGGTCGATCACGGTTTCGCCCGGCTGCAACGCCGCGATCGCCTGCGGGTTGCCGCAACCGAGCCCGAGATTGGCGCCCTCCGGCGCGGCGGCGAGCTCGGCCGGCGAATAGCCCATGCGCCGCGACTTGTCGGCGGCGCTCGCTGGGGTCGCCGGCGCGCAGCATGAGGCTGCGGCGGGCGTGCAGCACGATGCCTCGCTCGCTGCGGCGATGCCGCCGTAGCGGGCGCGGACCATGTCCTTGAGCTCTGTGTCGTCCATCGCGATTGCCCTCACGCCGCCTCGGTCGCCGCCTCGCAGCAATTCTCGCTCAAATAAGCCAAAAGTTCGGTCATCGTGTCGTAGGCGGCGGCGTAGATCATCAGTCGCCCCATGCGGCGCTGGGTGATCAGCCCCGCATGGACGAGGTTGGTCAAATGAAACGACAGCGACGACGGGATGACACCGAGCCGCTCGGCGATATTGCCGGCCGACAACCCGGCCGGGCCGCAAGTCACCAGCAGCCGGTACAGTTGCAGCCGGGTCACCTGTGACAGCGCGCCAAACGCGGCCAGCGCCTGCGGTTCGTCCATCCGACGCCTCCATACGATACTTGTATATATATCGAAATACCGCCGTCAAGCCGCCGTCTCGCCGGTGTCCGGCGTGAGGCCGGCGGCTTCGATGCCGGCGACGCAGCAACTCTCGTCCTTGTCCGAGGTGTCGCCGCTGATGCCGACCGCGCCAACGATGTCGCCCGCGCCGTCACGGATCAAGACGCCGCCCGGCGCCGGTACGATGCGGCCGCCCGAAGCGGCCATCAATGCTTGCAGGAACACCGCCCCGCCGCCCGCGGCGCGCCGCGCGAACTCGCGCCCGCCGAACCCCATGCCGAGGGTGCCCCAGGCCTTGCCGGTGGCGATCTCGGTTCGCAGGATGCCGGATTTGTCCTCGCGCTTCATCGCGACGAGATGACCGCCGCCGTCGAGCACCACGACGGTGAGCGGATGGAGCTTCAGCTCGCGCCCCTTGGCGAGCGCCCGGTCGACGATGATCGAAGCCTGGGCCAGGGTCACGTTGCTCATGAATGCACCTTGATCGGGATGTTGAGGAGCCGCGCCGCGTTGTGGCCGAGGACGGCGCGCTTGTCGCCGTCACTGAGGTTCTTCGCGCCATCGACAAAGCCGAGCGGATCATTGTCGCCCATGTCGAACGGGTAGTCGGTGCCCATCAGGATGTGGTCGGCGCCCCATTGTTCGACGAGGTATTCGAGTTGGTGGTGGGTAAAGACCATGGTGTCGAAATAGAGCCGCTTCAGGTAATGCGTGGGCTCGTGGCGCAGGTGCTCGCAGGTGTCGGGGCGCGCCGCTGCGCCGTGGTCGATGCGGCCGGAATAGGCCGGTAGGAACCCGCCGCCATGCGCGACGACGAGCTTGAGGCCGGGATAGCGGTCGAGCACCCCGCCGAAGATCAAATGATGCACCGCGACCGTCGATTCGAGCGGGTTGCCGATCAGGTTCCCCAGATGCCACGGCCCCATCCGCTGGGTGTGGGTGAACCCGGTCGGATGCATGAACATCAGGAGGCCGAGTTCCTCGACCTTGGCGAAGATCGGGCGGAATTTGGGGTCGGAGTAATCCTCGCCCTGGACGCTGCCGGCGATCTCGATGCCTTTGAGGCCGAGCGATTTGTGCAGCCGTTCCAATTCGGCGACCGCCAGCTCGGGCGCCTGGAACGGCACCGTGCCGAGCCCGGCGAAGCGGTCGGGATGCCTGCCCATGATGTCGGCGATGTTGTCGTTGACGAGGCGTGTGGCCGCGATCGCCAGGTCTGGCGGCAGGCCGTAATAGGTCTGGTCGGGCGACGGCGACACCGCCTGGACGTCGATGCCCATCGTGTCCATGTCGGCGAGGCGCTGTTCCAGCGACAAAAGCTGCGGCAACACCCGGCGCTGGTGCTCGGCGGTCGCCGCCGCGGTCTCCGGGCTGTCATGGCGGTGCCTGGCGTCCGGCAGCTTTTCCGCCGCGACCAGGTCGCGCGCCGTCTGGCACAGCACATGGCAGTGGATGTCGACCGAGAACCATTTTCCCCGCGCATGCGCCGGCCCCGGAAAACGGCCCGGGATCGTCGTGCCCGGCGGACGGCAGGTGAACAGCATCTCTAGGTCCTCTTCTCTTGTTGTCATTCCCGCGCAAGCGCAGGGCTGTCCGGGGAAACTCAAGCATAGGCGAGGATGAGTTGGTTGTGTGGATCGGCGGTAGGTCGTGGTTTGGCTTTGTCGATCGTGGCGAGGGCTCGGCGATACAGCCGGGCTAGGACGAGATCGGCGAAGCGCAAGGCCAGGATGGCGGCTTGGCTGTGGTGGGCGGTGATGCGCAGCAAGAGGTAGGCGATCATCGCGGCGCAACACCTCCCCGCTCCGGCGCGGCAGGGTGCAACCGGCCCGCTCGCTCAAGGCGGCGAAGACCTCGGCGAAGATCGCGCTGGGCCGCCGCGCGTTGGCGTCCGACACGGTCGAGCGGCAAACCGCGCCGCTGCCCAGGTGATAATGGTGCGCCCCCTGGGCGTTCCACACCGCCTCCAGCTTGCGCAGGCTCGACATCCCGCCAAGCTGGCGAACTCATTGTCCATGCACCGCATGGTTCAGGCGCGGGCGAGGCCGCGGTGCTCGGCGCAGCCGTTGAGGAACCCGCGCAGCGTGCCGAACAGCTCGGGCTCGTGCAGCAGGAACGCGTCATGGCCCTTGTCGGTCTCGATCTCGACAAAGCTGACATTGGCGGCGACTGCGTTCAGCGCGTGGACCAGTTCGCGGCTTTCCGGCGTCGGGAACAGCCAGTCGCTGGTGAACGAGATGACGCAGAACCGCGAATGGGTCCCGGCGAACGCCGCCGGCAGGGAGCCGCCATGCTCGGCGGCGAGGTCGAAATAATCCATTGCGCGGGTGATGTAGAGATAGGAGTTGGCGTCGAACCGGTCGACAAACGTGCTGCCCTGGTGGCGCAGGTAGCTCTCGACCTGGAAATCGGCGTCGAAGCCCCAGGTGACGGTGTTGCGGTCCTGCAGGTTGCGGCCGAATTTGCGGTGCAGCGCCGCCTCGGAGAGGTAGGTGATGTGCGCCGCCATCCGCGCCACCGCGAGCCCGCGCGCCGGGGTGCAGCCTGCTTCGAGGTACTGGCCGTCGCACCAATCGGGGTCGGCCATAATCGCCTGGCGGCCGACCTCGTGGAAGGCGATGTTCTGCGCCGAATGCCGCGCCGCCGAGGCGACCGGCACCGCGGCGAACACCGAATCCGGATAGCTCGCCGCCCACTCCAGCACCTGCATTCCGCCCATCGACCCGCCGATCACGCAGAACAGCTGGTCGATGCCGAGATGATCGACGAGGCGCTTCTGCGCCCGCACCATGTCGCGCACGGTGATGACGGGAAACGACAGCGCCCACGGCTTGCCGCTCGCCGGATCGATGTCCTTGGGGCCGGTCGTCCCCATGCAGCCGCCCAGCACGTTGGCGCAGATGACGAAATAGCGCTCGGTATCGAGCACCAATCCCGGCCCTACCATCGTCGACCACCAGCCGGGATGCCGGCTGATCGGATGCGGGTCGGCGACATACTGGTCGCCGGTCAACGCGTGGCAGACGAGGATTGCGTTCGAACGGTCGGCGTTGAGCTGGCCGTAGGTCTGGTAGGCGATCGTGAACGGACCCAGATCGACCCCGCAATCGAGCCGCAGCGGCTCACGCACCGCCAGCCGGTAACCGGGCCACGCCTCGTCCGGGTGCTTCAAGGTGAAGGGGGTGGTCGCGGAAGCCAAGTCAGTCTCTGTGGGGTATCTCGTCGCATTCCGATAGAGCGCGGCCGCCGAAGGCCGCCGCCGCCCCTGGTGCATCGCCGCGCGAGGCAGCCGTAGCTAGGGATCGCCGGCCTGGCATGTCAACGTTTTCTTTTGATTTCGGCCATTCCTCAACCTACTACTAGGGCCGCCCCCCGATCGCGGTCGATAGCAATGGCGTCTTCCCAGTCCGATCTTGAAGAATTACGCCGTCGCCTCGATTCAATCGACGACCGGCTGCAGGATCTGTTGATCGAACGCTTGGAGATCGTCTCGCGCGTCGCCGCCGAGAAGCGCAACGGCAGCCTGCCCGCGCATGTGCCGGCGCGCGAGGCGCAAATCATCCGCCGCCTCGTGACGCGCCAGGAAAGCGCCTTCCCGGCGGGCGCGCTGGTGCGGATCTGGCGCGAGCTGCTGGGGGCGACGGTGCGCGCGCAGGGCCCGTTCGCGGTCGCCGCCTATGCCCCGGAAGGGGCGCCCGGGGTTTGGGACTTGGCGCGCGACCATTACGGCAGCCATGCGCCGATGACGCCTTATCAGTCGATCCTTCAGGTGATCCGCGCTGTCGCCGAGCATCGCGTCGCGGTCGGCGTGCTGCCGATGCCGCAGGACGGCGACAGCGCCCCGTGGTGGCTGCACCTCTTTTCGACCGACATCGACGTGCCGCGGGTGATCGGCCGCCTGCCGTTCGGCCCGCGCGGTAATGCCCGCGCCGACGGCAACGACGCGCTGGTGATCGGCTACGGCCCGCAACAGGCGAGCGGCAGCGACCGCACCCTGCTGGCGAGCGAGAATGCGGTCGACATCAGTCACGGGCGCTTCGTGTCGGCGCTGTCGGCGCTCGATCTGCGCTGCACCCTCATCACCTCCTGCGGGCAGGGGCAATCGGCGAACACGCTGATCGAGCTCGACGGCTTCGTGCCGCTTAGCGATCCGCGGCTGGCGCAACTGCGCGAGCGGCTGGGCGCCGATCTGCTGCGGCTCCTGGCGATCGGCTCCTATCCCGTGCCGCTGCCGCAGACGGCGGCGGCGGTGCCCGCTCCGGCAGTGCGGACCGAATCCGCCACGGCGAGCGCCGCCGGCAATCGCCGCCGCGCCGCCAGGGGTTGAGGCCGATGACCGAGCGGCAGGGTCCGGTCCCGGGGCCGGGCATTCTCGATATCGCGCCCTATGTCGGCGGCGACGCCAGGCTCGAGGGCGTCGAGCGGCCGATCCGCCTGGCGTCCAACGAGAGCGCGCTGGGGCCGAGCCCCAAGGCGATCGCCGCCTACCGCGCGCTCGCCGGCGAGATCCACCGCTATCCCGACGGCAGCGCCGACGAGCTGCGCCGCGCGCTGGCTGAGCACCACGGGCTCGATCCCGCGCGCATCGTCTGCGGCGCCGGCTCGGACGAGTTGATCGGGCTGTTGCAGCGCGCCTACGCTGGCCCCGATACCGAGATCGTCTATAGCCGCCACGGCTTCCTGATGTACCCGATCGGCGCGCTGGCGGTCGGCGCGACCCCGGTCGCGGTGCCCGAGCGCGACCTCACCGCCGATGTCGACGCGATCCTCGCCGCGGTTACCGAGCGCACCCGCATCGTCTTCATCGCCAACCCGAACAACCCGACCGGCACCTATCTCTCGATCGGCGAGATGGCGCGGCTGCACGCCGGCTTGCCGTCCCGCGTCGTACTGGCGATCGACGCGGCCTATGCCGAATTCGTCAACCGCAACGATTACGAGCCCGGCGACAAGCTGGTCGACAGGGCGGACAACGTCGTGATGCTTCGGACGTTCTCGAAGATTTACGCGCTTGCCGGCTTGCGGCTCGGCTGGGGTTATTTTCCGCCGGCGATCGCCGACGTGCTGAACCGGGTGCGCGGTCCGTTCAATGTCGGCGCGGCGGCGCTGGCGGCGGGCCTCGCCGCGCTCAACGACACCGAGTCGCTGGCCAAGGCCCGCGCGCACAACGACCGCTGGCAGCCCTGGCTCAACGAGCGCCTCGCCGCGCTCGGCCTCGACCCGACGCCGAGCGTCGGCAATTTCGTGCTGCCGCATTTCCGCGAAGGCCCGCGCGACGCCGACGCCGCATTCCGCTTCCTGCGGTCGCGCGGCATCCTGACCCGCAAGATGGGCGGCTACGGCCTGCCGGAGCATATCCGCATCACAATCGGCACCGGCGAGGAGAACGAGAAGGTCGCGGCGGCCCTCGCCGAGTTCATGGTTTCGTGATGACGGCGCCGCTGGTCGCCCCCTTGTTCGATCGCGTCGCCATTATCGGGATCGGCCTCATCGGTTCCTCGCTCGCGCGGGTAATCCGGCGCGACAGCCCGGCGACGCACATCACCGCCTGCGCCCGCCGCGCCGAGACGCTGGAGGCGGTCCGCCGCCTCAAGATCGCCGACGACACGACCGACGACGCCGCCGCCGCGGTGAAGAACGCCGACCTCGTCGTGCTGGCGACGCCGCTCTCGGCCTATGCCGCGATCGCCGCGCAGATCGCCCCGGCGCTGAAGTCCGGGGCGATCGTCACCGATGTCGGCTCGGTCAAGGAGGCGGCGATCCGCGACATCGCGGCTTCCTTGCCGAAGGGAGTGCATTTCGTCCCCGGCCACCCGGTCGCCGGCACCGAGCATTCGGGGCCCGAAGCCGGTTTCGCCGAGATGTTCGCCGACCGCTGGTGCATCCTGACGCCACCGCCGGACACCGACCCGGCGGCGGTCGCGAAAATCACCGCGCTGTGGCGGCTGGCGCGGATGAAGATCGTGCAGATGCCGGCCGAGCATCACGACCGGGTGTTGGCGGTGACCTCGCATTTGCCGCACCTGATCGCCTACACCATCGTCGGCACCGCGACCGAGCTCGGCCAGGATTTGCAATCCGAGGTCGTCGCCTATTCGGCCGGCGGCTTCCGCGACTTCACCCGCATCGCCGCCTCCGACCCGGTGATGTGGCGCGACATCTTCCTCGCCAACAGCGAAGCCGTGCTGGAGCTGCTCCAGCGCTTCAGCGAGGACTTGACCGCGCTGCAACGCGCGATCCGCCGTGGCGACGGCGACACGCTGCACGACTGGTTCACCCGCACCCGCGCCATCCGCCGCTCGATCATCGAAGCCAAGCAGGCTTGACGCGAAAAGCTACCAATCGATCCGCGGCGCCTTGCCGAGCTTGACCGGGCCGAGGAACATCTCGCCGTTCTGGATCGACAGCGAGGTCGCGATTTCCGGCCGCCCGTCGGCGCCGGGCTTGGCCAGCATCGCCAGCGCCAGCCTCGCCATGCGCGCGTCGCCGGCCTTGATCCGGCCCGCCGCCACCAGCGCGGTCAGCAGCTGGCCGAACCCGGAAACCCCGCCGGACAGCGCGCCGACCGGCTGCAGGTCGCTGTCGAGCGCCAGCGTGCCCGAGCCGGTGACCTGCATATCGCCCCAGCGCAGGTCGAGATGGTCGAGCTCGACCGTGCCGCCGTCGTCGCGCCACTTGGCGGCGGCCTGGGCCAGCGGGCCGGACGGGAACGCGCCCCTCATGGTCACGCCAAAGCCAAGCTCGTCGATCGTCGGCTTCAATCCCGGCGGCGCCACCGGCGGGGTCAGCTCGCGCAGCGCGACGGCGAAGCCGAGGCCGGGGTCCCGGTGGCTCGCCGGCGCGCCTCCGGGCAGGATCGCCCAGGCATCCAGCGTTCGCGCTGATACATCGATGCCAGCTCCACCCTTTGCTTCATTCAGCGAAACCCAGATCGTTATGCGCCCGTCGCCGTCGAACGCAACCGCGCCGCTCCCGTGCTCGGCGGCGAGCCGGGCAAAGGGCACGTCGGGCGGCCCAAGCGCGGCACTTAACCCAGCCGGTGCGGCAAGCGTCAAAGCGTGAAGATTCCACGGCCGGATGCTGGCCGACAAGTAGGGCACAAGCAATTCTACGGCCGGAGGAGCGCCCATTCTCCGAAACAGGACATCGTGAGCTTCTGCGTGAAAGCCCAATGGAAAACCAGTAACCCGAAGCTTAGTCCAAGAGACCTCAATCTGCTGCTCAGCCCCAATTTGCACCCATTTGTTCGCCTCCTCCTCGATCTTCCCGGCGGCGACCCACCAGAACGCGGTGTAGGCGCCGGCCGCGATGACGAGGACGAGGACGATGGCGACGAGGCCGAGGACCGTCGAACGGCGCATCGCGGCTATATAGCCTTCCGCCGAACCTCGCGCCAGTTGACGGGACGCCGCTGCCGGGGTGAACATGGAAGACGATCAAAGGAGCAACGCATGGCCGAGACCGCGCCGCTGAAGGCATTCTGGCAGCCTGGCTGAACCAGCTGCCTGAGACTCAAAGAGTTTCTCTCGGTCCGTGGGATTGAGTTCGAATCGATCAACATCCTTAAAGACCCCGCCGGCCGGGCCGAGCTGGCGCGTCTGGGCGCGCGCTCTATCCCGGTGCTGTCGCGCGGCGACGCGTTCGTCTTCGCCCAGAACATCGCCCAGGTTGTGGCTTTTCTGAAGCTCAACGAAAACGCCGGCCCGGTCCTCACCCCGCCGCAGCTCATCGAGCGCATGCAGCGCTACATCGACGCGGCGCTGCGGATGATCCCGCAAATGCCCGACGACCGGCTCGAGACGCTGACCCCGGGCCGGCCGCGCGCCTATGGCCGGCTCGCGCACCACATGTTCCGCATCTGCGAGGCGTTCACCGAAGTCGCCCGCGGCAAGTTCTTCAGCCAGGGCATGCCCGGCGAGGTGCTCGACCCGGCGGAAATGGCCTCGACCGCGGCGCTCGCCGCTTACGGGCGGGGGGTCAAGGCCAAGGTCGAGGGCTGGTGGGCGGCGACCCCGGACCAGGGCGCGCGGGCGATCGTCGACACCTATTACGGCAAGCAGAAGCTGCACGAGGTCATGGAGCGCGCCACCTGGCATATCGGCCAGCACACGCGGCAATGGGTGATGCTGCTCGCCCTGTACGACATCGCGGCCGACCGCCCTCTCGGCGACGCCGACTTCGCCGACCTGCCGATGCCGAAGCAGGTCTGGGACAGCTGACGCAGGCGCGACGCGGCCGCGGAACGTCTCGGTGCAACGGGGTGTTTTAGAAGCTCTCAACGATCGAGGAGAGTTTCATGGCCTCCGTCATGCCGCCGAGCGGTGAAATCGGTTACGAGGAAACCTTCAACCTGATATCCGCCGGCAAGGTCGTCGGCACCTCGGTCTACAATCACCAGGGCGAGGAGCTGGGCTCGGTCTACGGGCTGATGCTCAACAAGCTCAACGGCCGGGTCGCCTACGCGATCATGTCGTTCGGCGGCTTTCTCGGGATCGGCGAGAGCTACCATCCGCTGCCCTGGCGGGTGCTGAAATACGAGACCTCGATGGGCGGCTATGTCGTCGATCTGGACCGCCGCCAACTAGAGAACGCGCCGCGCTACTCGCGCGCCGACGAGCCCAATTGGGCCACCTACCCGGCTTCGATCGACGCGTATTACGCCATCCCGCCGGTATAAAATCGCCCCCAGGGGCGACGGTTGAGGCGGGCCGGTTTCACCGGAGGCAAATAGGTTTTAGCCTCCGGTGATGACCGCCCCGGCGCTGAACCTCGCTTCGCCCTATCCGATCGATCCGATGCCGGGCTGGGTCGCCGCGCTGCGCGCCGGCGCGGACCCGGTCTGGATTTTCGCCTACGGTTCGCTGATGTGGAACCCGGAGATGCGCTTCGCCGAGCGGCTGCCGGCGCGGGTCCACGGCTACCACCGCAGCTTCTGCCTCTATTCGCCCGAATACCGCGGCACCCGGGAAAAGCCGGGCCTGGTGCTCGGTCTCGACCGCGGCGGGTCGTGCCGCGGCATCGCCTACCGCTTGGCCGAGGCGACGCTCGCGCAGGAGATCGACCTGATCTGGACGCGCGAGATGACCGGCTTTGTCTACCACATGACGCCGGTCGCGATGGCCACCGAGCGCGACCCCCTCGCCGGCTACGCCTTCACCGTGCGCCGCGACTCGCGCGACTATGCCGGCCGCCTGCCGCATGACGTGGCGGCGCGGATCATCGCCGAGTCGAAAGGCGACCGCGGCACCGGCCGCGACTACCTCGCCAACACGGTGCGCCACCTCGATGAGCTCGGCATCCCCGACCGCGCGCTGCACCGCATCGAGGCGCTGGTCAAGGCGCTAGGGTAAAGGCGGCGAAGCTGGGTTATGCTGCGCAGGTCATGCATGCGTTCCTGATCGTCATCCTGGTGCTGGCCCTCGTCGGCGTGCTGGTCGCGCTGGGGGTTGGCGTCGCGACGATGCTGAAGGGCGGCAACCCGCGCCGCTCGAACAAGATGATGCAGATGCGCGTCATCATGCAGGCGGTGGCGCTCGTCGTGCTGGGGCTGCTGATGATGATGGCGGCGAACCGCTGATGGTGAAACTGACCCGCATCTACACGCGCGGCGGCGACAAGGGCAAAACCTCGCTCGGCGACGGCAGCCGCGTGCCGAAGCAGACGCCGCGCGTCGAGGCCTACGGCACGGTCGACGAGGCCAACGCCGCGATCGGCCTGGCGCGGCTGCATATCGGTCCCGGGGCCACGGGCGAAGCCGGCGCGATGCTCGGGCGCATCCAGAACGACCTCTTCGATCTCGGCGCCGACCTCTGCACCCCCGAAGTCGGGCGGCGCGGCGCGGGCGCCTTGCGCATTATCGCCGTCCAGGTAAAGCGGCTCGAAACCGAGATCGACGCGATCAATGCCGGGCTCGCGCCACTCAACTCCTTCGTGCTGCCCGGCGGCTCGCCCGCCGCCGCCTATCTGCACCTGGCGCGCACGGTGACCCGCCGCGCCGAGCGTATGGTCTGCGCCTTGGCGGTCGAGGAGGCGGTCAACCCCGAGGCGGTCAAGTACCTCAACCGGCTGTCGGATCACCTCTTCGTGCTGAGCCGGCGGCTCAACGCCGATGGCGCGAGCGATGTCCTGTGGCAGCCGGGCCTCACCCGCGACACAAAGAAGAGCGCATGAGATGGTGACACTCGAATTGATGAAGGCGATCTCCGCCGCGTTCAACAGCCGCGACGTCGACCGCATCGTTTCGTTCTTCGCCGAGGACGGCGTGTTCTGCCTGTCGCGCGGCCCCGAGCCGGTCGGCCGCACGCTCGCCGGCAAAGCGGCGATCCGCAAGGCGCTCGCCGACCGCTTCGTGCAGATCCCCGATATGCGCTGGGAGAACGAGGAATACATCCTGGCTGGCGCCGAGGGGGATTTAGAACGCGCGATCTCGGTGTGGACGGTGCGCGGCAAGGGCGCCGACGGCGAGGACCTCAACTACCAGGGCTGCGACATCTATACGTTCAAGGGCGACAAGATCGTCCACAAGAACACGTTCTGGAAGCGGGTCGATCACCAAGACCGGCTCTAGGCGCTGGCCGAACTAGCGCGGCGCGGCGGGAAGGCCGTTGGGCGGCGGAGGCAGCGGCGAGGCTAGCGTCGGTGCGCCGGGCAGAGCAGGCGAGGACGGCGTCGGAACCGCCAGCGTGCTGGGCGGCGTCGGCCCGGCCGGTGTGCTCGGCAGCGGTGGCATGGCCGGCGGCGGCAGCGGCCTCGGTACGGACGACGCCGCGGGCGCGGGCGGTATAACGGCTGGAGCGGCGCTCCCCGCGCCGACGCCGCCGGACGCTCCCCCCGCGGTCGCGCCGCCCGCAGTAGCGCCGTTGGGGCTGACAACCGGCCTTGCCGACGGCTTTACGCTGCTGGTGACCGACATCGCGGCGGCGATGAGGGCGATGCAGGCGGCCACGATCACGCTTACGCCGATAATGTAGGGCTTCATGGCCGCGCCTCTCGTTCGCTCGCCGCCACAATATCACGCAGGGCGATGGCGGCGCGCCTCTTGCCATCCTGCGGCGCACATGCACAATCGCGGCCCTAATCCGGGCTAGAGGAACACGATGAAGGCGCTGGTCGCGGTCAAGCGGGTGGTCGATTACAACGTCAAGGTCCGGGTCAAGGCTGACCATACGGGCGTCGAGACCGCCAATGTGAAGATGTCGATGAACCCGTTCGACGAGATCGCGATCGAGGAGGCGCTGCGCCTGCGCGAAGCCGGGACGGTCGAGGAGGTCATCGTCGTCTCGGCCGGGATCCAGCAATGTCAGGAGACGATCCGCACCGCGCTGGCGATGGGCGCCGACCGCGGCGTGCTGGTGCTCACCGACGCCGAGCTGCAGCCGCTCGCGGTCGCCAAGCTTTTGAAGGCGGTCATCCAAAAAGAAGGCCCCGAGATCGTCATCATCGGCAAGCAGGCGATCGACGACGATTGCAACCAGACCGGCCAGATGCTGGCGGCGCTGCTCGGCTGGCCACAGGCCACCTTCGCCTCGAAGCTGACGATCTCGGACGGCAGCGCCGAGGTCACCCGCGAGGTCGATGGCGGACTCGAAACCGTCAAGCTCAAGATGCCGGCGGTCGTCACCACCGATTTGCGGCTTAACGAGCCGCGTTATGCCTCGCTCCCCAACATCATGAAAGCCAAGAAAAAACCGATCGATACGGTGACCCCGGACGACCTCGGCGTCGATGTCGCGCCGCGTCTCGTCACCCTCAAGGTCGAGGAGCCGGTAAAGCGCCAGGGCGGCGTCAAGGTCGGCTCGGTCGAGGAGCTGGTGAGCAAATTGAAAACCGAGGCGCGGGTGATCTGATGACCGTTCTCGTCGTCGCCGAACACGACAACAAGGCGGTCAAGCCCGCCACCCTCAACGCCGTCGCCGCCGCCAGCGAGATTTCGCAGGCCGGCGGCGGCGACATCCACATCCTCGTCGCCGGCCAGGATTGCCGTACCGCCGCCGATGCCGCCGCGAAGATCGCCGGCGTCGCCAAGGTGCTGATCGCCGACGACGCGGCTTATGGGCATGGCCTCGCCGAAAACGTCGCGCCGCTGCTGGTGAGCCTCGCGCCGCACTATTCGCATTTGCTGGCTCCGGCGACGACGCAGGGCAAGAACCTGATGCCGCGCGTCGCGGCGCTGCTTGACGTGATGCAGGTGTCCGACATCAGCGCCATCGTCTCGACCGACACCTTTGTGCGGCCGATCTATGCCGGCAACGCCCTCGCCACAGTCCAATCCAAGGATGCGATCAAGATCATCACCGTGCGCGGCACCGCCTTCCCGCCGGGCGAGGCCGAGGGCGGTTCGGCCGCGGTCGAGGCGGTGAGCGGCCCCGGCTCCGCCGGCCTCAGCGAATTCGTCAAGGCCGAGCTGTCGAAATCCGAGCGGCCGGAACTGACCAGCGCGCGGGTCATCGTCTCGGGCGGGCGCGGCATGCAGTCGGGCGACAATTTCCATTTGCTGGAAGCGGTCGCCGACAAATTGGGCGCCGCGGTCGGCGCCTCGCGCGCCGCGGTCGATGCCGGGTTTGTGCCCAACGACTACCAGGTCGGCCAGACCGGCAAGATCGTCGCGCCGGAGCTTTACATCGCGGTCGGCATCTCGGGCGCGATCCAGCACCTCGCCGGCATGAAGGATTCGAAGGTCATCGTCGCGATCAACAAGGACGAGGAGGCGCCGATCTTCCAGATCGCCGATTACGGCCTGGTCGGCGATCTGTTCAAAATCCTCCCCGAGCTCGACGCCGAGCTGGCGAAGCGCCAGCAGTGAGCGAACGAACCAATATGAATCTTAGGCGCATCGGCGTCGTCGGCGCAGGGCAGATGGGCCGCGGCATCACCCAGGTTTGCGCCCTTGCCGGGCTCGATGTTGTGCTGGCCGACGTCAGCGCCGAAATGCTGGCGCGTTCGCTGGAGACGATCGACGCCAATCTCGGCCGCCAGGTCGCGCGCGGCCGCATCCGCGAGGACGAGAAGGCCGCGGCGCTCGCCCATATCGCGACGATCACCGACTTTGCCGGGTTCGGCGAATGCGACATGGTGATCGAGGCCGCGACCGAGAAGGAAGACGTCAAGCGCGAGGTCTTCAAGCAGCTCGTCCCCAAGCTGAAGCCGGCGGCGCTGATCGCCACCAACACCTCGTCGATCTCGATCACCCGGCTCGCCTCGGCGACCGACCGGCCGGGCAAGTTCATCGGCATGCATTTCATGAACCCGGCGCCGGCGATGAGCCTCGTCGAGCTCATTCGCGGCATTGCCACCGACGAGGACACCTTCGCCGCCACCCGCGCGCTCGCCGTCAAGCTCGGCAAGACCCCGGTCGCCTCCGAGGATTACCCGGCCTTTATCGTCAACCGCATCCTCTTGCCGATGATCAACGAGGCGGTCTACACGCTCTATGAAGGCGTCGGCACGGTCGAGGCGATCGACACGGCGATGAAATTGGGCGCCAACCATCCGATGGGGCCGTTGGAACTCGCGGATTTCATCGGGCTCGACACCTGTCTCTCGGTGATGCAGGTGCTTTACGAGGGCCTCGCCGACAGCAAGTATCGGCCTTGTCCGCTGCTGGTCAAATACGTCGAGGCCGGCTGGCTCGGCCGCAAAGCCGACCGCGGCTTCTACGACTACCGCGGCGACAAACCGGTGCCGACGCGTTGAGTTTTTAAGCTGCAACAATGGATTGCGTGGTTCGAAACGCCGCCTTCGGCGGCTCCTCACCATGAAGGCTTTCCTTAATGCCATTTGCACTTCGTCATCCTGAGAGCCTGACTTGAAATGAATTGGGTGATTTCAGTGAGTTGTGATTCCTTGTTGTTGTCAGACAAACAGGGGGCCACAACATGTGGACTGAAATCACCCGGGCGGAGTATCGGCGCGAGGAGCTGCG
>Ga0209483_1000549_pt1 | contig 31996 bp, 36 predicted proteins | sample NGEPerA_FD_184508 | JGI IMG/M metagenome (GOLD analysis project Ga0209483, IMG submission 184508) | Arctic peat soil microbial communities from the Barrow Environmental Observatory site, Barrow, Alaska, USA - NGEE PermafrostL2-A... | ecosystem: Environmental > Terrestrial > Soil > Wetlands >... | reverse complement strand
AGGTCAGCTGACCGACGGCCAAGGTCGATATCGAGCGCTCGTCACGCGACAGGTCGTTCACGACTTAGCGACTGAAGTGCTCGCGCGAGCGGGAACCGCCGGCGGTGCACGACCGTTCTGCCACGACGTCGACCAAGCCCGTCGGTCAGCTGACCTCTACGTCTACCTGACGCAACACCATGGTGGGGTGGACTCGGCCGAATTGGGTCGGCTCGCGAAGAGCAGATTTCCTTGGAACTAGTCGTCGACGAGGATCATCTGGGGCGCTCCGAATTTATTTGGAGAAATTCGGGGCGTCAGGCGACTTTGGCTTCGTTAGAACTGTCGACCAGACGAGTCGTAGTCATCGCGCCCCACCCCGACGATGAAATATTGGGGGCGGGCGGTCTGATTCAAGCCGCGCTCGCGAGCGACATTTCGGTCCACGTTGTCGCCGTCACCGACGGTGAAGCATCGCATCCCCATTCGGAGGTGTCCAAAAGTATCGACTTCGTCGGCGTGCGTTCGCGAGAGTCGTGTGTGGCGCTTCGCCGACTGGGTTGGGACGAACCACGAATTACTCGGCTGCATCTGCCCGACGGAAAAGTTGCGCAGCGAAGGACGCAATTGGACGATGCGCTCGCGAAAGTGGTCCAGCCCGGGGATCTCTGCGTCGCGCCTTGGCGACACGACGGTCACCCGGATCATGACGCGTGCGGTGAATCGGCCCTCGAAGTGAGTCGGGCCGTTGGCGCGACGGCGATGGGTTACTTGATATGGGCGTGGCATTGGGCCGACCCTGACGGATCAGACGTTCCTTGGGATCACTGCCAACGATTGGATTTGAGTCGGCGCGAAAGCGCTCGAAAGCGCTGGGCGACGGGAGCGTTCCAATCTCAGACGCATCCGATTGGGCCGTACGTCGCGGACGCACCAGTTCTACCGGCGCCAATACTGCGCCGATTTTGGCGTAACTATGAGGTGTACGTCGACGAGATGGCAGTCGCCTAATGTCCTCGACGAATCGTGCCTACTTCGAGTCGATGTACGCGTCGGACCCTGATCCTTGGAACTTTGCCACGAGTTCCTACGAACAACGCAAGTACGCACTCACTGTGGCGGCATTGCCGAACGAGCACTTTTGTAACGTGTTCGAACCGGGCTGTTCCATCGGTGTATTGACTGAACTTTTGGCTCCACGGTGCGAGCGACTTCTGGCAACGGACATCATTCCCGGCGCGCTTGAAAGAGCGACAGTTCGATTGCGACCGTTTGAGAACGTCGTCGTTGAACGTCGAGCCATTCCCGAAGAGTGGCCGAATCAACAGTTCGACCTCGTCGTGTTCAGTGAGATTGCGTACTACTTCGACGCCCCGAACTTACGGCGCATCGTCGCTCTCGCCATCGATTCAACGAATCCCGGATCGCACGTGATTGCCGTTCACTGGCGAGGCGAGACGGACTACCCACTCACGGGCGACGACGCACACGCAGTGATCGATGAAAATGTGAAACTATCTCGAGTCACGCACTACGTCGAGGAAAAGTTCGTTCTCGATCTATGGGTTCGAGTCATATGAGCCACGTACGATCACGACTTACCAGAACACTGGCGGTCGGCGTCGTGATACCGGTCCACAATGAGGAAGAACTGCTCGGGGCGGCCCTCGCATCGCTGAACGAGTCCTTCGCTGAACTGCGCGGAATGGGTCTAGACCTCAAGACGGCGGTTGTTCTTGACGACTGTCACGACGACAGCGCGGACGTCGTTGCTAGGTGGGCCCGTCGACATGGGCGCAAGCGAAGCCTCGTAAAGAGTGTGGTGAGGACGTGCGCCGCGAACAACGTCGGCGTCGCTCGCGGGCTCGGCTGTGCGGCCCTGCTTGACGAGTGGAATCAAGTGGATCCATCGCGAATCTGGCTCGCCACCACTGACGCGGACTCGCGGGTTCCAAGGGATTGGCTGAGCGCACAACTGGAGCGACATGAAACCGGCGTCGATCTCTGGTCCGGTCGGGTCTCGGTTGAGGATTGGTCGTTTCATACCAGTGAGACAGCCTCTAGATGGCGGCGAGAATACGAAGCGGAAGATATTCCGATTCATGGGGCCAATTTAGGGTTCAACGCGGGGGCGTACCTTGCGACGGGGGGATTTGTTTCGATGCGCACTGGAGAAGATCGGGCGCTTCACCGTGCACTCTCAGATTGGGGTGCCGTATCGCATAACGATCCGGTTGTTCGAGTAGTGACGAGTTCGCGGCGAAACGCTCGAGCGCCACTCGGATTTTCTCACGCGCTCAACATGGTGGGGATGAGTTTCGATGCAAGAAAGTGCGATGCGGATTGAGCGGGCAATGTACTTAATTACTCGGCATCGTGACGGGTAACTCATTTCGAAGAAGCCCGTCGCGATTGGCCCAGACAGTCCTAGGAGTCAAGACCAAGTAATTCGTTATGGCCTCGCCCAAGTTTGGCGATTGGGTTTTTTCTCGCATTAAGGGCAACAGAATCTCAGATTCTGATGAGACTCACAACTTACTCACAGAAAATCTTGAACTTTCGAGGGGTACTTTGTTTTCAGGACGCCAAGACCCAGCTTCCTCCATTCCAGAAAATGGCCCTGTTTCAAAATGAAAGTTGGGATTCGAATGAAAAACCAATCTGACCGTCGATCGAGTTTGTACTTGGTTCACTCGGCCTCCGCAAAATATATGGCCAAAACTACGGCCGTGGCCGCCCTGGCACTTCTTTTGACCGGCGTGTCACTGATATCGGCATTGCCCGCCTCTGCCGCTGGCACGACGTCCAACACCATCTCGGCCAGTTCCGCTCCCGGAGCGGGTAGTGCGCGCGGTACCTACAAAGCCAGCGCCACGGCGACGTCTAAGGACACGGTGATCATTTCACTTGACAAGTACTCTTCGGGCTGTTCGATTGCTTCCGGCAAGGTCACCTTTACCGCAGCGGGTACGTGCGTGGTTGATTTTAACGACGCGGGTAACACTACCTACGCTGCCGCCGCCGAAGTCAAGCAAAGCATCAAGGTTTATTCGGCCAATACCATCTCGGTCTCTGCAGCGCCCAGTTCGGGCAGCGCCGGCGGTTCCTATTCACCCGGAGCAGTCGCCACGTCGGGTGACGGCGTTCTCAAGTCCCTGTCGAGCAGCTCAACGGGATGCTCGCTCTCGTCAGGCAAGGTGACGTTCACCGGCCTGGGTACTTGTCACGTGCTCTTTAATGATCCCGGCAACGGCGCCTTTGCGGCCGCTGCCCAGGTAGAGCAGACCATCTCGACGCACTCGGGCAACTACATCACGGCCTCCGTGCCGCCTGCCGCCGCCGCCATTCAAGCCACGTATTCTGCCAGCGCCACGGCCACCTCCGGCGACACCGTCGCCATCACGCTCTCGAGCGCGTCGACGGGCTGCACCATTGATAAGGGCAAAGTCACCTTCACCGCCAACGGCGTGTGTCGAGTTGACTTCAATGACGCCGGCAACGGCGCCTACGCTGCTGCCACCGAGGTTCAACAAGCCATTACCGTCGGTACCGGGGGACTGAGCTATCAGGCCACGCTCTCGCTTTTGACCACCGGCGGTAGCTACGGACACAACCTGAGCCTCATTTCCAGCGGCGGCTCGGGTGCCGGAGCAGTGACCTTCGCGGTGACCACCATCGGCACTGCCGGTTGCTCGATCAGCGGCAAGGTATTAAGCGCGACTCGCGTGGGTACGTGCACGGTGACTGTTTCAAAGGCGGGCGACTCGGCGTACCACTCGGCCACATCAGCGGCCACCACGGTGTCAATGGTTGCGCACTATCCCAAGAAGCCCAGGGCATTGCGTGTTCGCGCTCCCGTTTGGACTGGCCGCTCCACCGTCACGTCAATTGTTGGCGTTGGCTTCTACGGGAGTCCACGAGTCATGAGCAACGCTTTTGGCACGAAAGTCGGTGTAATGCGCGACAACGGTCGAGTCCTCACCATTCGCGTCAAGGTTGCTCGTGACACGCGTCGAGGGGTTCATACCTTTACCATTGTCTTCGTCCACGGCGAACGAACGACGGTGAGATACAACCAGCGTTAGGCGGCGACTCCTTGAACCTAAGTTGCGTGCCGCGGTCCGTGTGAAAAATGACGTGCAGTGGCCGCTCGCCACGCAGCGCGATTGCCATCTGCAATGATCTTCGACGAGGTCGGCGCGCATGGGCCCATCAATAGCCCAGCCCATCACCCAACGAATTCGAGAATTTACACGTTGACTCAAGCCCAGACCACATTCTCATAAGCGTGGTCCACGCTGAGGGGTCTAGGACAGTTGGTGCGCCGGCCGGGACTTGAACCCGGAACCTTGGGAGTTCGAGATCTTGATGATGTGGAGGACGATGCAGTCGGACGTGGGCGGCGCGTTCAGCGACCCATGATCGTCTTCAAAGAGCGACGTCGTCGAGCGATCGCTCGCGAATACTTTGTGTACTTGCATCAGACGTGGCGAAACGTACGGTGCGATCGATTATTCGACTGGGAACCACGTCGAATCCGAGACCGGGCGCGATGGGCACCTCGACGTGCCCGTCGGACTCGACGATGTACGTAGGGTCAACCAGGTCATCGCTGTAGAGCACCGACGCTGGTGACATGTCGGCGGGTTGATTGAAGCCCGGCAGGGAACATAACGCGAGGTTGGCGGAACGACCAATGCCCGATTCGAGCATGCCCCCACACCACAGGGGGATGCCACGTTCGACGCAGAGATCGTGAATCTCTAGGGAAGCCACCAGGCCGCCCACGCGTCCCGGCTTGACGTTGATATTGCGACAGGCGTCAGTATCGAGAGCTCGTCGAGCGTCGGTGGGATTGCGAATGGCCTCGTCGAGACAGATCGGCGTGTGGAGTTGACGTTGAAGGACCGCCGAGCCCTCCATGTCGTCGTAGCCGAGTGGCTGTTCGATACAGAGCAGTCCAAAGTCGTCGAGGGCGCGAAACACGTCGGCGTCGTCGAGATCGTACGATGCGTTGGCGTCCACCTGGAGGAGAATCTCGTCGCCAAAGCTCTCGCGCACCGCGCGGACAACCTCGATATCCCAACCGGGTCGAATCTTTAGCTTGATCCGTCGATAGCCCTCTTCGAGGCGAAGCGACACCTCTTCGAGTGTTTCGTCGAGCGTGTCAGCGATACTCAAACTCTCGCCAACCGCCACACGGGGTAGCGTCCCACCGAGCAGTGCACTGATGGGCCGACCCTCGCGTGCTGAGCTCAACGCCCAGTAGGCCGCTTCGACACCCGCGCGCGCAAAGGTGTTGCCACGAATTGGTGCCATGGCGCGCGCTATATCGTGCGGATCGAAACTCTTCGACTGCAGGGCGAGGGGGAGCGCGTATTCGACAATGACCGAGAACGTGGTGGAGGTCGTTTCACTTAGGTAGAAGGGGTGATCGAGCGCGGGCGCTTCGCCCCATCCCTCGAACCCCTCATCATCAACGAGATGAATGAGGACGGTGTGGCGCGATGAGGTGTCGCCAAACCCAGTGACAAACGTCTTGAGGAGCGGCAGTGCGACCTCGAAGACCGAGGCGTGCGCAATTCGGGGGCCGTGCTCAGCCAAGATAGAGCGTTCTCGCCGTACGATCAAAGACGTCCAGACGAGCCTCCTCGACCCACGCCGGATCGGCGCCGGCATGGATCAGCACGTCGGTCGCCTGCGCCCAGGACTCGTGCAGGACGTGGGAAGCGAACCAGAATGACTCGGGTTGTTCGTGACCGTCAGTGCCGAACATGATCCGATCCGTGGACACGAGTTCTAGTAGTTGAATCATTCGCGCGCTCACCTGCAACGGCGTGAAGATATTAAAGAGCGACACTTCGGCGTAGACGTTCGGCCTACTCAGTGCGAGAAACCCGAGCTCCTCGGTCCAGGGATAAGCCCCGTGGATCAATACAATCGGCGCGGCCGTGCCCTCGTCACTTCGAAGTAGGTCTTCGAGCAACAGAGGATTCGATTCGCTGAGTCGTAACGACGAATCACCAAACCCCGTATGGATCTGGAAGGGATGTTGCGTCTCTGCGGCGACGCCCAGGGCCCGCTGGAAGGCCAGATCACGACAAGCTTTGCCACGTCGTCGAAGCGGCACCTCCTCGTTCAGTGACTCTTGGGCCTGGTCGACGGTGACGTTCGCCTGCACCGCTAGGCCCGTGCGATAGGCGAGAGCGGTTTTGAATCCGACACATCCCGCCGCCACGCACTCGCGACAGAATCGCTCCACTTCACTAACGATCGTCTCTGCGTCGCTGCCGATCGCCATCAATTCGTCGATGACGGGATCGATCCGGCCAATCCAGTGCACCGGACGATCGACGAGCTCGGCGAAGGTGTCCGCGACGTCACTCGTACGTTCGGCTCCGACGTCAAAGATGAACTCGTCGATGCCCGCGTCCGCGAACAGTGCTCGCACGTAGCTGGGCCAGTTCGAACTGGCCTCCGCTCGAGCTTCGGAGAGCTGAGTCACGTCGCACTTCAGGTACGTCGCGAGGCGACGCGCCATGAGATGCGCGGACAGTCGTTTCGTCGCGGACGCTTCCCGACGCTGGTCCGCGTCAGCACCCTCCTCAATAAAGAGGCCGATGGACGACACGTCGAGCGGACCACCGCTGCGAGCGAAGGGATGGCCGTGATCGTCAATCATCTCAACCCCTTTTACTCATTGTCGCCACGAACCTGTTTCGTCGCCAACACCCGGTGTACGCCACGAAGACTAATTGCCTATCAGTTGTAACATAATATGCACCATTTCAGAGATAGAGAGAACTTGTATCCGGAGATGACATGACATGTGGCTTGATTGGGCTTTGACCATTTATGGCAATGCATCGCACTCCTCATCAACAACGTGCGTCGTGTCCTCGACGCGAGCTAGCCGCCTCGTTCGAATACTCGAGCGTCAACTCGCCTCGTATGAGGAGATGCGCGAGTTTGTCCAACGGCGCTCTGACCGAACGGAGAGTCATTCGCGGACTTGACAATGCGAATGAAAACTTTATTGAGTCAATGGCGTTCTTAGAGCGGCAGAGACCATCATAAAGTTGACATATGTAGAGTTCGTCGCTATAGTTCGCGTTGTTTAGACACGCGCGAGAAGGAGCAGCATGGCAAAGAACTCACTTCGTGGGGTCGGGAAAGCGGGATTCGTACGCGAACACGGTCTCGACACCGAGAGTTACAGTCGGGCCGCCGAGAAGAGTCGCGAAGTCGTCAAAGAGCACGATCTGCAAACCGTGCGAATGATCTGGGTCGACCAGCACGGCGTACCCCGCGTGAAATTCATGTCCAGCGAGGACTACCTCGCCTCGCTCGAGAGTGGCATTGACTTTTCGGGTGCGCTCTTTAGCCTCGACTCGGGCAACTTCGTCTTTACCCAAGCTTTCGCCGAGGGTGGGGGCTTCGATATCCCCGAGCTGAGTGGGTTCCCGGACCTCGTCCTCGTACCGGACCCTGCGACACTTCGGGTGCTGCCCTTCGCGAATCGCACCGGGTGGGTGCTCACCGACGCCTACTTCTCGAATGGCAAACCCGTGTCCATTGACTGTCGACGATTGCTGCGTGACCAGGTTGCCGCCGCCGCGGAGATGGGCTTCGACTACATCGCGGGACTCGAAGTCGAGTTCTACATCGTACGTCGGGACAACCCGGGACGCATCGACTTCGCCGAGACCGGCTGGCCGCCGCCGCCGCCCAAGGTCAGTGCCGTCGAGCACGGCTATCAGTACTTGTCCGAGGTCCGATTAGCTGGACTCAATACGTTGCTCGAGACACTGCGCGACGCCTATCGAGCGGTGGGCCTGCCACTGCGTTCGATGGAAGACGAGTGGGGGCCCGGACAGATCGAGATCACCACGGACATCATGGAAGGTCTGGACCCGGCCGACGCGATGGTGCTCTTTCGTTCGGTAACCAAACAGCTCTGCCAAGACCAGGGTCTGCTCGCCTCGTTCATGGCTCGACCTTCGCTGCCCAACGCGTTTTCGAGTGGATGGCACTTGCACGAATCCCTGCGGTACCGGGAGAGCGGACTGAACGCCTTTACCAGTGACGACGAAAACTCTCTGTCGCTCGTTGGTCGCCAGTTCGTGGCGGGTCTACTCGATCACGCCCTGCCGATGACGATATTTAGCAACCCCACGATCAATGGCTACAAGCGACTGCGTCCGTACTCATTCGCCCCTGACCGGGTGGGCTGGGCCGAAGAGAATCGCGGCACGCTTATTCGCGTGCAGGGGCAACCCGGTGAAAAGGGAGCGCACATCGAAAACCGCATGGGCGAGCCCGCGGCGAACCCGTATCTCTATCTCGCGTCAAACCTCGCGGCGGGGCTGGACGGCATTCGTCGCCAACTCACGCCACCACCGCTGGGTGGCGCGGACCCCTACGCCGACGAAAGCGCCGCGAAGCTACCCAAGAGCCTCTGGGAAGCGACTGACGCGCTCGAAGGTGACACGTTCTTTTCTGAACAGTTCGGCACTGACTTCGTCAAGTTCCTCACGATGATGAAGCGGCACGAGATTTCTCGTTTCCTCAGTGAGGTCACCGACTGGGAGATGCGCGAGTACTTCGAGTTCTATTAAGCATCGCTAAGGCAAAAGGCAATACCACGGATCAGTAGTGTTCAATGAACACAGAGAACGCGTTGGATTACTCGCGCAGAGGGGACGGTGACGATGGCATTTCCCAGTCTGGATGAAATGGATCTGAAAATCCTCGAACACCTCGCGAACGACGCCCGCCTTTCTCAGCGCGCGCTCGCTCGAGCCATCGGCATGTCACCACCGGCGATCTCAGAGCGAATCTCTCGACTCGAAGCGGCCGGCGTGATCAAGGGGTATCGCGCGATGGTGGATTGGAGTGCTTTGGGCCACGCGATGCTCGTGGACATCAGTGTGCTGTCCGAACGAAGCGCCGACCAGCGCGAAGTTGCGCAGTGGCTCCTTCGGATTCCTGAAGTCGAGAGCGTCGACGTCATCACGGGACCGCTCGATTTACGAGTTCGCTTGCGTGTGCGTGACCCCGATCACTTGCGCGAAATCTTCTTCAACCAACTCCTCGCGGCGCCCGGCGTGCAGCACACCGACACGTCCATCGTGATGGCGACGTTGGAGCCGGAGAATTTCACGAGCAACATTCTCCAGTCGCTTCTTCGCGATCTAAGCGCCGAAGAGTGACACTACGTGGTGCAGCGTTGCGCGTCAATAGTTAGGAGAGAGCGTGGAGCCCTTTAGCCAATTTCCAGTGCCGACCCTCGAAGACCTCGACGATGACGTGCGTGAGCAGATCCTGGCCGCTCGCGAGCGCATGGGATTCATCCCCAACGTGTACCTGGCGCTCGCGCACAGACCTGAAGAGTTCCGAGCGTTCTTTGCGTACCGCAACGCGGTCATGGAACGCGAGGGCGGTCTCAGCAAAGTGGAGCGCGAAATGATCGTGGTGGCGACGAGTGTCACGGTGAACTGCACGTACTGTGTGGCCTCGCACGGGGCCATGCTGCGCCTACGCTCTGGCGACCCCGTACTCGCTGACAAGATCGCCATTGACTATCGTCACACGCCACTCAGTGCTCGCCAACGAGGCATGCTCGACTACGCGGTCAAACTCTCGCTTCGCCCTCAAGAGGTTGACGAGGGCAACCGTCAAGCACTCATCGATCTCGGATTCGAACGTGAAGACATATGGGACATCTCGTCGGTCGTGGCGTTCTTCGCCCTTTCGAATCGGATGGTCCACGCCTTGGGCCTGGTACCCAATGACGAATTCTTTGAGTTTGCCCGATCGGCGTCCGTTGTCTAGAAATCTGATTTGAGTGCAAGGTGGCGTGTCGCGTCCTGGATGATTCGTTCGCGTCACGGGTGGAGATAGCGCGTACGCCAGGAGTAGCTCGACCAAGTAAGAGACCGCCGCCCCGAGGGGCGGCGGTCTCTTCTACGACGTTGGTGTCTCTATGCGGGGGTCGACGTCGACGATCTCGGAGCGTCGAATTCTTCACCCACGTCGCCGCCCTCTTCACCGAGGATGGAACCAATGCGGTCAATAGCGTCGTGGCGACGAGCCGAGAGGTACCAGAGGACCCCAAGACCCAAGAGGAACCAGATGATCGCAACGTACGCCGCGGAATCGATGGGCGCGGGCGGCAGGGGGATGACTGACCCGTACCAGGCGGCGGCGAAGATGACGGCACCGACCAACGGAATGAGACCGTGGATAAAGGGATTGAACCGGCGACTCGTGCGTTTGAAGAAGACGATGCCCCCGAGGCAGAGCGCGATGTACACCACGACAATGGCCAGGGTACCGATCGTCGCCATGAGGTCATAGACCGTCCACGCGTCGCCACCGAGCGCCGCCGAACCGAATCCGAAGCCGACGATGATGGCGACGATGGTCGAGATGCCCGCCACCGCGGCCGTCGCGTTAAAGGGTGCGCGCGACCACGAGTTGGTGTGGCTGAACCATTTGGGCAGCACACCCTCTCGGGCCATGGCGAAGAGCGTGCGGCTCGACGCCGTCGCGCACGCCACGCAGACAATGAACGCGGAGAACAAGGCGCCCACGTCGACCATGGTGCCAAAGGCGTGACTGACGTAGCGAGTGGCCACGCCAGCGAAGCCGTTGTCGATCCAGGCCGCCGGGTTGTGCTGCATGGCGTTCACGCCGTAGCCCACCGCCATCACGTAGGTCGTCCACACGTAGAAGAGGATCGCGAAGACCACCGCGACCAACACGGCAACTGGAATCGCCCGGCGAGGATTCGCGGTCTCTTCTCCGAAGTCGGCCGCCGTTTCGAAGCCAATGAACGAAGTCACGCCCAGGATCAATCCGTAGAAGACGCCGTGAAAGCCACCGCTCGCGGTGTGGCTAAAGGTAAAGGGCGCCAGCGAGAGGCCGTGGGCGCCGCCCTTCGCGGTCACGATGATGTCGATGATGACGAAGAGCAGCACGGTCACGGTGCCAACCAGTAGTTGGATCTTCGTGGTGAATTTGATGCGAATGATGGAAAGGACGAGTAGCAGCCCCATGCCGATGAGGAAGAACCAGAACCACGAGTTCCCACCGACATTAAAGAGCTGGGCCGCGAGTCCGCCCACGCCCGCCATGGTCATGGGCACGAAACACGCCATACCAAAGGCGTAGAGCCAACCCGCCATGAACCCCGAGTGCTTACCGAGGCTGCGACTCGCGTAGGTGTAGGCGTAACCGGCCGACGCCAAGCGTCGAGTAAAGCCAATGACGACGAAGGCGAGTGCAAGGCACGCGATGCCACCGAGCAGAAAGGCGAGTGGCGTCGAACCGCCGGCCACCGCGGCGACGCCGCCCGTATTCAGCTGCATAGCCATCGCCGGCGACAACACCGCTACGCTGATGGCGATGGCGTCGACGGTACTGAGCGAGCCCTTGGCTAACTGACTCTGCTCTAAGTTGATGATGACTGCTGGGCCTGCCGCACTTATCGGCGTATGTTTGGCTTCACTCTCACTGTCCATTTGCATCCCCCGGTTCTCCAGCCTCGCTGGACTTATTTGTCGTTGCCCTCTGCTTACGGCGTGTTATCAAAGAAGATCCCACAGTCTGATCCTCAGTTGTGAGGAGAATAACAGTATGAACTGCCATATGTCAAGCGTTGGGAGGTTTAAAGTCGCGTGTGAGCACAGGTTGACTTGAAAGAGTTTCAACTGTGCCGCTCCGCCTGGAAACGTCACGAACCTTGTCGTGCCGAGGGGCGTTCGCCGCTGGTGGCAATCTCTCGTGATCCGAGCGACATCGTTTCCGTCGTGGCGCTGGCGATGTCAATGGTGGTGAGCGTGTGATTGGCGAGCATTTCCCAGCCCTCGTCGTCGGACTGGGGAAATCCCGACGACGCCACGACCACGCTGTTGGGGGTGCGTCGCACGCGAAGTTGGTAGTACGGTGCTCCGTCGGGTTCCATAGCCGGGCCGGGTGACTGGGTGGGGTCGTGGCTGTTGACGACGCACAAGGCGTGGGGCGTAAGAAACATGGCGTTGAGACTGCTGGTTTGGTAGTCGCGCGTAATTTTCGTGACGACCTCGTTGATCGCGTCGCTGAGCTCGAGGCCGTTTTCCACTTCGGCCATGACCGCCATGAAATAGCGTTCACTGTCGGTGGTGCCGATCATGCGATCACGCCAGCGTGGCGTGAGCAGATCGTCTAAGCGCTCTTGGGGAAGAATTGACCCGTTGTGAGCGAAGGCCACAGATTCGTACACGAAGGGATGCGTGTTGCGCATCTCGACGGCCAGCCCCGGGCTCGCTTTGCGAAAGTGGACCACGCACCCGCAGTAGCGGTCGTCGGCGATCTCGCCCAAGAGCGCGTCGCTGAAGGCGGGAGAGGTTGAACGCTGTACGCGAGGGAGCGACCCGGGACGTGCGACTCCGGCGAGACCCCATCCATCGTTGTGGAGTCGCGAGAGGTCGGTGAACTTAGCGAAACCTGGCTCGCCAAGGACTTCATCCAACGTGTGTGCCGAGGTGGTGGCCCAGCAAAGCAGTCGGCACATCAGACGTATTTTCCCATCCCGCCCGCAATATCAATGCTGGCGCCCGTGATGTAACTTGCTCGATTGCTCGCGAGGAAGGCAATCATTCCTGACGTCTCTTCGACGGTACCAAATCGACCGAGTGGCACTTCGTCAGCCGCACGAGTGGCGAAGAATTCCTCGGTGGAAAGTTCTGGCGCTTGTAGCTGGTGGATGTTCGTCCACTGCGGTGTCACCACGTAGCCAATGTTGACACTGTTGACGAGAATTCCTTCGGGACCCAACTCGAGCGCGAGCACCTTGTTGAAATTGAGGCACGCCGCTCGACAGACCGTCGTGGCGAAGAATTTCGGGTCGGGATAGCGCGCGTAGACGGCGTTGACGTTGATGACTCGTGGGGCTGAACTCTTTCGTAGATGCACCAATGCCGCACGAGTACAGCGAATCTGCGAGAAAAGCTTCACGTCGAGGTCGCCCTGCCACGCTTCGTCGGTCAGCGTGGCGAAGCCTCCCGGGTGCGCGGCGCCCGCGTTGTTCACCAGAATGTCAATGCCCCCCAGGGCGTTCGCGGCGTTGGCGATGAAATCCGACACCCGTTCGGCATCGGTGACGTCGACACACTGTGAATACACGGTGCCACCGAGTCCTCGAAGTTCCTGTGCGGCGTTTTCGAGCTCGTCAGCGGTGCGTGCACAGATCGCCACGCTCACGCCTTCACTTGCTAGTTCACGTGCCACGGCGAGTCCAATGCCTTTCGAGCCGCCCGTCACTACGGCGCGACGACCCTTTAAGCCGAGATCCACGTCACTCGTTCCCGTCTTCGTGTTTGATTTGAGCAGCGGCGTGCTCGAGCAAACTCTTTCGCGGTGGGTTAAAGACGTCGACCTCGAGACAGTTGGTCTCTTTCGTCCAGGCACCGTGTGGAACCCACGCGGGCACGACCGCCACGTCGCCGGGGCGGAGAGTCCGCACGTCGCCGTCGAGGTCGAACTCGAATTCACCTTCGAGGACGATGACGATCTGTTCTTCTTCGTGCGAGTGTCGGGGTGCTTCGCAGTTATGAGAGAAGCGCACGAAGTTGACCATGGTCCGTTCGCCGAGCACCGGTCGGAATTCGAGTCCGGCGACGAATTCAATGGGACTGACGTCCTCGACGGTGACGAAGCGTCCCTTGGCCGTTGGCGTGCCGGCGAGGTCGGTATTGAAGTGTTCGTTGCTACTCATTGGATCTCCTTGGTTTTAGTGGTTGGAACGTTGCGGCGAGAGCAGTGTGGCCAGACGCTGAATACCTTCGTCAATTTGGCGTTCGTTAACGCAGCTAAACGATAGGCGCACCTGGTTGTTCTTGATGCCTTCAGGGTCGAAGAGCTGACCTGGTACGTAGGTGACGCCCGCACTCGCGGCGCGCGGCGCGAGTGCGGTGGTGTCGGTACCTCGTGGCGCACTGAGCCAGGTGAAAAATCCACCGTAGGGACGCGTCCAGGTCACACCGTCGGGCATCGTCGCCTCCAGGGCCCCCAACATTGCGCGGCTTCTCAGTTCGTAGAACTTCCGGGCCTTCGGTAACCACAGGTCCATGTTGCCGCCACGCAAATACTCTTCGACCAGACACTGACCGAAGGCGCCTGAGCACTGGTCGCCGTTCTGCTTGGCGCTCACCATGGCGTCGATCACCGGGGTTGGTCCCGAAGCCCAGCCGAGTCGCACGCCGGGAAAGAAGATCTTGGAGAAGGTGCCAACTTGTAGCACCACATCCGGCGCTAAGGACTGCAGGGTCGCGAGACGATGCACCGTGAAGTTCAACTCGCGATACGCCACGTCTTCAATCACGAGTACGCCGTAGTGACGACAGAGATCCACGAGTGCCTGACGGCGCTCGCTCGACAGACTGAGCCCGGTGGGATTCTGGTGGTCGGGGATGGTGTAGAGAAGTTTCGGCCGTACTCCGCTCTCGAGCAGTTCAGCGAGCGCTTCGACATTCAGTCCCTCGTCGTCGACCGCAACGCCCACGACGTTGGCCTGATAGCCAGTGAACGACATGATCGCTCCCAGGTACGTGGGCGCTTCGACGATCACCGTGTCACCCGGGTCGAGGTAGCTCTTGGCCAACAATCCAAGTGCGTCCATGCCGCCACTCGTGATCATCAACCCTTCGACCGGTGGACTCGGGTCACCTCGGCCGCCCAACCATTCGGCGACTGCCTCGCGCACGCTGGTGAGTCCCTTGGTCGGGGCGTACTGCATGGCACGTGCGCTGTTTTCGGCGAGGACTCGTGACGTCAGTTCAGTAATGACCCGTGAGGGGAAGATATCGGGGTTCGGAAAACCGCCGGAGAACGTAATAGCGTCTGACAGTTCGGTCTGGGACATGATCGCGGCAATCGCGCCATTTTCTGATCCGCGAGAGCGCTGGGCGAGAGCGTTACTCCAGTCAATCATCGTTTCATTGGTATGCACCATGACGGTATGTTTCTCGCGCCGCTTACGTGAGGCGGTGCATCCAGCCGTGTGTGTCGGCGGTCGTGCCCTGTTGAATATTGAGTAACGCTTCTCGCAGCTTCATCGTGAGGTCCCCAGGGTTGCCGTCGCCAATCTTGTACGAACCTCCCTCGTGCACGACCTCGCCGACGGGGGTAATGACCGCCGCGGTGCCGCAGGCGAACACTTCTTTCAACGTGCCGTCGCCGGCGCTCTGCTCCCATTCGTCGATGCTGATCAGACGTTCTTCAATCTCTAGTCCCATGTCGGCGCCGAGCGTCAAGATGGAGTCGCGAGTCACGCCGGGAAGCAGCGTGCCGGTCAAGGCGGGCGTCACGAGGCGATGATCAAAGATGAAGAAGAGGTTCATCCCACCCATCTCTTCGACGTAGCGTCGCTCAACTGAATCGAGCCATACCACTTGATCGCAGCCATGTTCGAAGCCGTGCTTTTGTGCCAGCATGGCGGCGGCGTAGTTGCCCGCACACTTGGCTTCGCCGGTGCCGCCGACCATGGCGCGCGAATACTCCGTGCTGATCCACACGCGTACGGGGTGCACGCCGCCGGTGAAGTAGTCCTTCACCGGCGAAGCCATCAACACGTAGAGAAACGTCTTGGAGGGGTTCGTCAGCAGGCCGACGTCCGAGGCGATCTCGAGGGGACGAAAGTACAGACTCTCTCCCGGTCGAGTCGGCACGTACTCATGATCCGCGCCGACGAGCAGGGCGAGCGAGTCGAGAAAGTGCTTTTCGGGCAGTTCGGCCATGGCGAGTCGGTGCGCGGAGCGGGCGAAGCGCCCCGCGTTCTGTTCGGGACGAAAGGCAGAAATGGAGTTATCGGGTTGGCGGTAGGCCTTTAGACCCTCGAAGATTGCTTGGCCGTAGTGCAGTACTGCCGACGACGGTTCCAGCTGGAGTGGTTGATATGCCTCAAGCGCCAATTCGCTCCAGCCGTTCTTCGGTTCGTAGTGCGCGGTGACCATATGGTCGGTGAACACGCTGCCCCAGGGTGCGGAAACTTGGTCCTGTTCAGTCTTCGACATGCCGGAAGATTACTACAGCAGCGGGTCATTTGCAATGTGAAACAGGATCATACATGGCAGTCGATAGGGAGAGTTGGTAGAAAGATTATAAGTGCTCGCTTGATCCCTAATTGAAGCATCCAATCTCGTCAGAGACTTCGAGCGTCACACGAGCACGTCCAGTGGTAACCACGACGCATGAAGCGAAAGCGTTACGTGCGCAGGAGATTCTCTCCGTGTTGCGCACCTCGGCCGTGGCGGGTTGGGGCGATCTACTGCACGGAACGCTGAGATCACGGGCATTGCCGCGCCGTCCATTCTCTCTGAGTTGCTCATCGAAATGTCGCGGCGCGTGCTTCGATGACGCCGAGGACTACACCCGAGCAGTTCGTGTCACGAAGTAGTCGGCTCTTCGCACAATGCGACGAGGTATTACTTGAGTTCAATCTCAATGAATCGGAGCTCGTAGTTTTCAGTGTTGATGACGTTGTGAGCGGTGCCTTTGGTACCGGTATACGAGACGCCAGTGACCAGTTGATTATCCTTTGTCCCCGTCGCTCCTTCAATTCGCATGACTCCGCTGGCGAGTGGCACGGTCACGTAGTCATAAGGGTGTACGTGGTGTTCGGTTTCTTCGCCCGCAGCAAATATCCACTCCTTCACGATCACACGATCATTTTCAATCTGGAGGTTGGCGGTTGCCTTCATAGTTCGACCTTTGTTTTGCAGGGAGATGTCGACAGCGTAGTTTGTGTTCAGAATAAATGCGAGGCCCGAAATGAGGCCCAAAATCGCAATTAACGAATCCGCGAACAAGGAAAGGATCAATTGAAATCTTTCCCAAAATTGCCGATCGTTGCGACCGTTGGGATCCGTGAACAACTAATAGCCACATGAAAAATTCAACTCGGTGCGCCGGCCGGGACTTGAACCCGGTGCCTGTTGATTAAGAGCGAGTTCCATATCGTTTTCGTGTGTTGATCTGGTTGATTCTGTCTTGCAATTTCAAGCCAACGTGTTGTTTCGAGTCGCTCTGATTTATCTCGGTAGTTCTGTTGCGTGGGATTTTCTCGCCGCAAATCTTGGAGGGAAATAGGGCCGGAGGCGTGCGGGTTCTCTTCGGGCCCCCGACACAAGACGTCCGGGGCTTAGCTTCGGTCTCAGTTTGAAATCATCCAGATCGGACGAGATCGCGTCGTGCGGGACAGTGAAAGCCAAGCTGTGCCTCGCGACGCGCACCTACGTCTGTGAGGTCTGCGGGCACACGGTCGACCGCGACCTCAACGCGGCCATCAACCTGGCCCGGATGGGCCTGCCGGGGACAAGCTCCGGTACTGGACGTGGAGGGGAGGTAAGTCGCGCGCAGCAGAAACTTGTTGCAATGGCGCACCCCGGTGAAGCGTCAACTGAAACGCCACCAGAAGTCGGCGCGTAGGAGGTACTTCGGTCAGAACTCAGTCCAAGTGGGCATTTACCGTACACCACTAGGTCCCGAGTTTGCCGAAGGGGAATGATGCGATAATTCCGACTGAGTTGACGCCTCGATTGGCGGGGACGCTATCGGCGAATCCCAACAATCTCGACTTCTTGCGAACTCGTTAGAATTGCCAACGTCGCGCAAGCGGTCGGTGACGACGATCCAGTCAGTCTCACTCTCCATTCCGTCAACCCATCGGCTCCCAAGAGTCGCAATATCGCGCCTCGCGCCGTCACTCTTGAGTCGCACAGATGATGGGAGAAGTAATTCTGGGCCTGGATTTGGAATCTCGCAGCGTCCGAATTTGCTATTCGCCCATTGAACGCTTCGAGCCCAAGAGATTTGCAACCGCCGAACTTTCGCGAAGGTGGAAATGCGGCGATCGAGCCATTCGAAAGTAGACACAAACTTCCTTTGTCGTGTGGATCCTTGGTCGAATTTGGCCAATGCAAAAGTTGCGAACAGAACGCGAGCGGCTTCGAGTCATAGGAAACGACATTGGCCGTTGAACTTAGCGAATCATGTTGATAACAGGTCATTGAAGTCACCGATTCCACGGGTCCACTCGAAAGTGAGATTGCCGCCGCGGCACTTCCAATCAGTACGACGGCCACCGTTGCGACGACCGTTCCTCTGCGCCACAGACGTCTTCCCGACCTACTGGCAGATCGTTGAGGATCCGGATCGTGTGCAATAGCTATCAAAGGCTCGACAGAAAATAGTTCATCGATTTGCGCGTCGGTGATTTGCCGAGTCCGATCTAATGACTCGAATAGTTGCTCGAATGGGTCTCGACTCATCCTTCTACCTCCTCGTCGATGATCCTCGATAACCTGACCGAATCCGAATTCTCATCGAGTAGCAATTTCAGATTCCTCTTGGCACGATTAATTCGGATTCCGACGGCGTTCTCGCTGACTCCCAAGATGACGGCGATCTCACGATACGTAAGCCGCTCCCAATAAACGTGTTCCAAGAGAACGCGTTCATCGCTCCGCAGGTACTTGACGACGTTCATTATGGACTCAACTTCAAGGCTGTCGTCGTTTGTTTCAATGTCACTTCCATCTCGCTCCAATGCCATGCGCACGGTAAGTCGATTACGGCGGTCACGTGACCTTCGTTGATTTGAAATCACTCGAAACGCAATCGCATAGAGCCATGCCAACTCGCGATCACGCGAAGGTAATTGATCCCTTCGTCGCCATGCGATAAGAAACGTCTCTGAAACGACGTCTTCACAACTTGACCGATCCGAAAGTCTTCGCATGACGTACCGGTAGATCGAGCGGGAGTGTTCATTCACCAAGCGGGTATATTCAGCAACACCTGTCGCGTCGCTCATAGCGAATAGCCCTTAGGTCGGTAGTCTCGAAGATTAGTTTTGAAACAATATGGAGACTGTAGGTCCACTCGAACAGTCGATTCGCGATGAATCCGTCAAATATGGATATCAGAAGACGCTCCAATCCGCCCCACACACTTTTCGATCGAATGCATGCGTTCAGGAGTGCCTACACCGAATTGGCTGAAAGGTTTTGGTTCCAGTCGGAAACAAAACAACGAGGGCTTTGTTGGCCGAGCAAAGTTAGAATCGTTGCGTCGGACCCTCGGTTGAAATCTCGCGTGCCAATGTTCTTCATTGAATTACTCACAATTGCTAGAGCGAAACCTGTCCGCCCGTGTGCGCCAAAAGAAGTTTCCGATTCGGGGAGTAATTGCGAGCAATTTCAAGACGTGTCTCGCCACTTTCGCCTTGCGGTACGTGCGTGATTAATGTTTGAGTGGCTAACAGCTCTCCAGCCACGTGCATCAAGGTGAAACTCTGATCCACCGTTATCGCGCCACTCTAAGGTGCACTCCACTTTGGCCAGATCTGGGCGCATGAAGCTGGATGGGATTGACCACGTTGGTCCGGTGTCGGCGCAGTAAGTGACACGACAACCACTGATTGAAACGCACACGGCGAGTGTTGGCATCTTGTGAGTCGTCAGCGAGAATTGTGCTTCTAAGTTGGGCAGTTCTAGTCGATTATTCTCACTAGCGAATATCAAGGTGCGCTCGAGATGGCTCACCCGTTGCTGACATCCAGCACAGGTCGCCATCATGATTCATTTCCCATCCAAGAACCAATGACCGGAATCCAGAAACCTTTACTGGATCGATGCAATGAATCTCAATCTCAATCTCAATCTCAGTTATCGTGCTCCCCATTTCCGCCTCCTCGTATCGACCGTGTGGCACTCCGCTCTCGTTTCCCTCCGTCCATAACGGTGGCTGACACGACTGACTAGATTCGATGTCAGGCGTGGCTGGTCACATCACGGCCGAGCAAGTTACGGATACTAAATGGGGAGATCGTGTATTTCCAGGACAGGTACTTGACAGAAGAACAGCGGATGATGCGTGACACGAGTCGCCAGTACGTGGACCACGTCGTCACTCCGTTCATCCAAGAAGACCGCACACGCGAGTGGCTGATGGACCCTCGGGACCGTCTCGCCCCCCACATCCTCGAGCAGGCCGACGCGGCGGGGCTGCGGGCTCTCGGGGTCCCGGAGCGTTTCGGCGGAATCGCCCTGGACCCCTCGACCCAGTCCCAGACGCTAGCCCTGATCGCCACCGAACTGGCCCGGGGTGACTCTGGTTTGGCCGACAAATTGGTGCAGAACTGGAAGATCTCGGTACTGATCGCCCAGTTCGCTCCCGAACACTTACAAGAACACTGGTTCACCCGTTACATGGCCGAGCCGCAGTTCCTGATGGCGCACTGCTTGACGGAGCCGCGCGGTGCGTCTGATCGTTGGCTGCCCTACAACGTTCCCGAAGTCAACATGGATACCAAGGCGGTCCTCGAGGGCGACCACTGGGTGATCAACGGTCGAAAGCAGTTCATCAGTAACGGGTTCGACGCCTCGCTCTACGTGGTCTACGCCAATACCGACGACGCCGTGGGCGTGCAACAGGGAACCTCGAGCTTTCTGGTGCCTCGCGAGACGCCGGGGCTCGAAGTGACGCGATGCAACGAGACCATTGGTGGACGATTTATGAACAACGGTGAAATTACCTTCGACAATTGCCGCGTGCCGACCGATCACCTGCTCGTTCTTAACGATGCCCTCGGCGAGGCCGGTATCTATTTCCGCCCCGGCAAGATCCTCGTAGCCGCGAAGAGTCTGGGTATTGGTCTGGGGGCGTACGAAGAGACCGTTGCCTTTGTCCACGAGCGAGTCCAGGGTGGCAAAGCGCTGATCAAGCACCAGGCGGTGGCGTTGCGAATCGCCGACATGGCCACTCGCCTCGAGGCGGTCGCTGCCTTACTTCGCCACGCGGCGCTGGCCGTTGATGAGCACTCGCCGGACGCTGACGCGCTGTGCAACATGGTGAAGGTCTTCGCGTCACACGAGATCGTCCAGGTCTGCCAACACGCCATGGAACTGCACGGCGGATACGGTACCATGCTCGAGGTCGGAATCGAGAAGTACATGCGTGACGCGCTCATCAATCTCCACTCGGATGGAACTTCCGACGTGTCCAACTTCAAGATTGTCCGCGCGATGTTCCCAGAGACCGCGGGGCGTTACGCCGGTTCGGAGTAACTGACCGGCGCTTCTGCCCGAAACAACCCGCGCCCGGGCCCAATCTCGGTTGCGATGCACGAGTGGCCTTGAGTTGATCGAAAATATGGTCGGGGACACTACCGCCCAGCCACCAGTGCATCGCCCCGGATTTTTCATCTGGATCAAGGGCCGTTACCTTCACTATCGCGTGAGCCAATGGTTGGTGAATCGCGACGGGATTCGCGTTGAGAGATGTTCTTCCAAATCTTCATCCCATTGCCCAGCCGGCGCGACAGATGCGATGCATGAGTCCGTAGATTTTGACTACTTTGGTGCGCCGGCCGGGACTTGAACCCGGAACCTGTTGATTAAGAGTCAGTTGATCGGCTTACGCGCGATGAGCGGAATTTGCGTATGCGCTGATCAGTTGGCACTCTCGCAGTGGGCGAGTGAGCAAGGTTTGCGTAGGTTTGCGTGCATTGAGCAGAAGAAGTGTTGACAAAAGTGTTGACATCCGCATGGTGCGAGGATAAAAGTCCCATCATCATGAACGAACGTCTCAGGATGACGGGCCACTAATTCTCAGCAAACTTGGACAACTACATACACCAAAGAACAATCCAATTGTTGATGGCACAGAAAGTGTCCGCACCGAATGCCGCGGAAGGATATGGTCAGTAAAGACGGAAACCGGACATGGCAGAACGGCCACACAAAGAGCGTCAAATGGAACTAAGTGCAATCCCGATTGAAATGCCTGATGGTCTGAACGTCATAGTCGGGCAGGCCCATTTCATAAAGACCGTCGAGGACCTCCATGAGGCCTTGGCGGGAGCCAACCCGTACCTTCGCTTTGGACTTGCGTTCTGCGAGGCGTCGGGCCCGTGCCTTATCCGGTGCTCGGGCAACGCACAAGACCTCGTAGAGCTCGCGGCGAGGAACGCTGAAGCGATTGGCGCCGGCCACTCGTTCATCGTGTTTCTGCGTGACGGTTACCCGGTGAATGTCTTGAACGCACTCAAACAGGTCCCCGAGGTGTGCACGGTGTACTGCGCCACCGCCAACCCGGTTGAGGTCCTCGTCGCGCAGACCGATCTTGGTCGAGGAATCGTCGGCGTCGTTGACGGGATGCCGCCTGCGGGAGTCGAGACCCCCAGCGACGAGGCTGACCGCAAACACCTCTTGCGCCAGATCGGTTACAAGCTCTGAACTTTCGCGCGAGCAAGGGAGTACGTCCCGAGTTTCCCGAAGGTGAGAACACCGAGATGTTCTTAAGCACGGCGAAGCGCCGAAGAAACCTCGTACTTCTTGCATCGTCCTGGCCGGGCATCAGTGACCTTCGCCCCTATTCATTGACCGGGCGTGCTCACGAGAATGAAGACAAATGTGACGATGATGAGGCAGGTTGACTATGGACTCTGAAAACTGTATGAGACGCACGTGCAGCGGGCTGGTGGTACTGCTACCGCTTATCGCGCTCTTTGGCGCGATCGCCGGAATTGGCTGCTGCAAGAGGCATCGCCACTGCGGCGAGGAGCACGAAGGGCACGATGATGGGAAGTGCGGCCATCACGGTCACGGTTGCCACTGCGGTCACGGGGAAGGTCGTGAGCACGGCCCCGGGCGTCAAGGGTTCGATCCGATGAGGATTCTCGACAAGCGTTTCGCGGCCGGCGAGATCGACGAGGACGAGTACCTGCGTCGGCGTACGGTCCTCAAGGAGATCTCGTAGCCAGACTTCGCGCCTTCGACTACTTGGTGCGCCGGCCGGGACTTGAACCCGGAACCTGTTGATTAAGAGCGAGTTCAGTAACGTTTTGGCATGTTGTTCTGGTTGATTGAGTCTTGAAATTTCAAGCAATCGTGTTGTTTCAAGTCAGTCTGGTTTGTCCGAGTTGCGCTGGTGTGTGGGATTTTCTGTGGGATTTTCCTTGCCGGAAAACTCGGAGAGGAGAAGGGCCCTGGAGGTTGCGCCTCGATCGGAAGACCGCTTATTACATGGACGTCGTCGAGTAACACGACGACGCTCCCCAGATCTGCCAGGTCCGTCACCTGCTCACTCGAGTGAGTTGCGCTCGGATCGAATTGAGCACGGACTCATCGCCGCTTGTCTTGGCGATTGACGCGCTCATTGCGTCGAACACTTCGGTGACGCACTCCTCCGACGCTTTGCGTCTGAGCCCCCACTTTGTCGCCTCCGAAATGATGTCAGCTTTCGAGACTTTCAGGATGTCCGCCTGCGCGTTTACTTCTTGACCCATTGTGGTACTAGCTCCCACCATGATGCCGTCGGCATTGGGGCGCTTCTCGAGCGAGATTGTCGAGAGCACGTCATATACAGGAGCAAGTGTTATCGACAAGCCGTCGGGGCCATGAAGAAATGAGAAGTTCTTGGCGTGAGCGTCGGCGTTACCGATCGCGACGTTGAACGCAACTCTTTGCAGCAGTTCCCTCATCGCATCAACGTCACCGTGGTCGCGTAAAACTATGGCGAGATCTTTTAGCGATGGTCCGCCTGCGTATTCGTACTTCTGCATGGGCGGTGTTCCGCTCGCTTGACATCCGTCCTCTTGGTGAATGCGGGAGATTGGCGGATCTACCTCCGTGCGGTCGTACCTGCGGATGGCCAAGATCTTGGTGCCGTTCAAGTCCAGAAGCTCCACGTCGGGGACGGTTAGTCCGCAATGTGCAGCAAGGCTGAGACACGTCACCTCATTTTCGGCCATTCGATGTTCTCGGTCGGGTTTCAGAATCCACGTAGATGGCGCACCATTCGTTGGTCTCGTCCACTGTCCATCGGACAACCGTCCGAGAACAATCTTTCCTTGGTACCCGGGCAAGGACGGCGTCCATCCGCGTCCGAGATCTGCTCCGAAGGGTGTCGTCGGTAGAGCATCGATAAGAGCCATGAGTTCGTGCGTCGATACATTCTCACTGCCCCAAAGCGAGCTGTCGGGCGGCATTTCTCCCTCTGGCAGTAAGACCACCGCACCAGCGCACTCCGAACCAAACGTCGTAAGGAGCCCGAACGTGTCGAGCGCCGACACACCCGCTAATTGCGCCATCGCGATCAAGACGGGTCCGTCAGGTAGAAGGTTTGAAAAGAAGTCGAGCGCGCGGTCGTCGCGCGGATTCGTGGGAGATCCAAGGGGTAGCGAAACCGACAAGACTCGGCTGCCGAGACCCCATCGATCAATGCCGTGTTGCTCCCAATCAAAGACGATGCGATTGTTGAGCGCGGACGTCAGCGACAGGACAGGCGTACCGTACAGCCACGCAACGAGACGATCAACCATTCGAGGACGCTCGTCGAACTACCACTTCGTAGCCAAGCAGTCGAAGCAATCGAAGCGCGTGGTTCAGCGAGGAACCGAACTTCCCAGATTCGAGGTTTGAGAGATATGGCTGGCTCACTCCCTCCCACTCAGCGGCCTCCATCTGGCTCACATTGTTCTGCGTGCGGAAGTGCCGCAGTGCCGTACCTAGGTCTTCCGGAACCGAGACTCTGTAATCGCCATTCTTCGATATAACCATAGAGTTATTATACCACCTTATAAGTCTATGGTTATAACATACTGCGGACCAGGAAAATCAGTAAGGCGGGGCATACCTCACTCGCCCAAACCAGGCGTCCCCGGGATTCCCGCAGTCGGTACCCGTCCAAAATCTCGGGGCGGCCACTTACGGGCTCTCCAATTCGAGGCTGAATTCGCTCCCCCGAGGGATCACGAACTGGGGATAAACGAGAGTGACCTCGGACGAGTCCTTTTCTCGCAGCCGCTTGCGCACTTCTCGACGAGCCGCCGACTTCCATGTTTGTCGTGGTTTGGAGATGAGGATCGGGCCAATCTTCTCGAGTTTCTGATTCCAAAACCTCTCATAGGCCGGGACTTGAACCCGGAACCTGTTGATTAATCCTTAAATGCGATGTCAACGCAAACGCGGTCGACGAGGTTTCTCCATTACACCACGCTTATTGAGGGATTTGTGAGGGATGTTCCCAGGCGAAACTTAGGCTCACGAGTAAAAAATAACGCACTCCATCAGGTAATTTACTTGGTGCGCCGGCCGGGACTTGAACCCGGAACCTGTTGATTAAGAGGTCTAGGAGACGTGTTTTGAAGATTCGTAAAGAACAGGAAACCCCTGTGTTTTCAAGGAAGTTGGTGGTGCAAACGTCTATATCGTCAAATGGTGTTTGGGAAAAATGAGGGATGTTTTACTTACGAGCACATTCGGTGATGAGTCTTCGGGGATCGAACGCTCGTCGCAGTTGTTTCCGCCGGCGGACCTGAGAGTTAGGGTACGGCGTCCTACACCTACCATCATCCACTTCACCGAAGCTGTTAGTCACAATTCCTGAAGCCGCAATCGCGCGCTCTATCGGTAGATCGAAGATGTACGAACTTCTAAATTCTGGGATCACTCCTTCGTTACATCGGTCGATCACGGCGCATAAGAGTTCATGATCTTGAAGAGTTCTGTGCCGAACCGGGGAGTGACTGAGGTGGAGATCATGCTCATCGAACCAAAGTGGAAAGCGTCGTCGACGCTGAAGTGATCGATTGACGCCGCTCGCCGTCGAGTTTGACTCATTAAGTGGCACTGCGACGGTGCAATTTTGTCTTCTCCGAAAATATGGAGCAAGATTGGAGCAGATGGGAACAGAAAGCAAGCGCTCCCGTAGCTCAGGTGGATAGCGCAATGGTTTCCTAAACCAACTTTAGGTGTTCGAATGCGTCCCTGTAAACCCGGGAAAACTCTTTAAAGTACTGAGGAATGTGGTTCTTCCAAGACCTCTCGAATCGACGGCTGCACCCCACGATTCACCACTATTCGTTGCCAATGTTGTGCTGAGGTTGTGCTGGGTGCGCACAACGTTTCTACGACGCCTCGCGGAGATGCGAGAAACCTTCATAGTGTTGGTACCCGTCGTTCTCGTCACGTAAGTCGTTTGTTGTGACGAGATCGATCACGAAGCCTTGATGGCGTTAATCGATTGCCGGATCTCTGACCGGGCGATGTTGAAGTGGACTCGGGGACGCCGCAAGAGAGTCGCCGATCTCTCCGACGGAGAGCGGCCCGTCAAGTACTTTGATTTCGCATGCAGAGATACTCGTGAGCGGTCAGGTTTCGTCACTTTCGTGCAACACGACGACTCCTTTGTCTTATCTGAATGCATATTCCGACGGTTGTTGTACTCCCATTCCGATTGAAGTTGTACACGGGGCTGACGCCAAGATAGAGAATCTTGCCTGGTCACGGCGAGTCAGCCTGACTCTACGTTGCTGCTGAAGGTTTAGGTCTCATCTAACTTGTGAGGATTCACCTCACAGAAGGATGATGATTATGGCCAAGGCCTACCCTCCAGAGTTCCGAGATGACGTCGTGCGAGTCGCTCGAAAACACGAGGCACCGATTAACCAAATTGCGAAGGACTTCGGGATTTCCGAAGCCACCTTGCACAACTGGTTGAAGAAAGCGGACGTCGAAGACGGAACTCGATCCGGACTCAACGAGTCTGAGCGCAGCGAACTGCGAGCCTTGAAGAAGCGAACTCGTCTGCTCGAACAAGAGAACGAGATCCTGCGAAGAGCCGCCATCTACTTCGCCAAGGACCTCAGCCCAAAATGAAATACCCGCTCGTCCGCGAGTTGGCCACTGACGGGTTTCCCGTCACGGTGGCGTGTCGGGTCTTGAAGTTCTCCACCAAGAACTACTACCGCTGGTTGCGTCGTCCCGTGACGCCGCGCGATCTCGAGAACGCCTACCTGACCAACGCCGCGATCGACGCGCACCACGACGACCCGGTCTTTGGCTATCGATTCATTGCCGACGAACTCGAACGCGCCGGCTTTACAGCGAGTGAACGTCGAGTCTGGCGGATCTGTTCCGAGCAACAGATCTTCTGCTCGTTCTCTAAGCGCTCGAAGAGTTCCAAGCGCCCCGGACCAGCCGTTCACGACGACCACGTGCAGCGTGACTTCACGGCGAGTCCACCCAACGAAGTGTGGCTGACCGATATCACCGAGCACCGAACGAGTGAAGGCAAGCTCTACCTCTGCGCCATCAAGGATCTCTACTCCAATCGCATCGTCGGTTACGCCCTCGACGAACGAATGAAAGCGTCACTCGCGGTTCGCGCTCTGCGCAACGCGATTCGACTCCGTGACCCGAAGGGCACAGTCGTTCATAGCGATAGAGGATCTCAATTTCGATCGAAAGCGTTCGTCCGAGTGTTGCGCAACAACCAACTCGTCGGCTCGATGGGACGAGTGGCGTCAGCTGGAGATAACGCCGCCATGGAGTCCTTCAATTCATTGCTACAGAACAACGTGCTCGACACGAGACGTTGGGAAACGAGAGAGGAGCTGCACCTCGCCATCGTGACGTGGATCGAACGGACCTATCACCGTCGACGTCGCCAACGAGCCCTCGGCAAGATGACGCCGATCGAATTTGAAGCACTTGACCTGGCGTTGAAAGCCGCCTAAAACTAAAGACCCAACCTGAGACCCATATCGTCAGCAGCAACCACCCGTTCCGACGTAGTTGTACACCCGGAAGGTCGTGACGCTGGCTTTGGCGTGAGTGTGAGGGCACCGACAACGCTCTTTGATTAGTCCAATAATCAGAGGAGTCACCGGTGCCCCGTCCCCATCAAACCATGCGCAAGGTCCGCGAGATACTTCGACTCCGCTGGAGCGAGCAGTTAAGCCTGCGTGACGTGGCGACGGCGCTCGCCATGCCCCACGCCACGGTGGCGCTCTACGAAACGCGCGCGCTCGACGCCGGGCTCACATGGCCGCTGCCCGAGCTCGACGACGACGCCCTCGAGGTCGGCCCTCGGAAGAAAGGTCCGCGTCGGCGTGCACGAAGCGACCCTCACTCGCGTGCGCGCCGAACAGGCCGACCCCGCGTGGCGAGCAGACTACCGCGCCACGCGTCCGAAGATCGAACGCAAACTGGCCCATCTGATGCGACGTCGACACGGTGGACGACGAGCACGCGTGCACGGCACGCTGCGCTGCGCGTCGGTACCGACTTCAGCCTGCTCTCCGCAGCGGTCAATCTCGCTCGTCTCGCCAAGCTCGGCGTCCGCTCGACGGATGGAGGCGGGTGGGCGGTGGTGGAAGGACCCCAATTCCTAAGCCACTAACTCCGCGAGTCTTTGTTGGTGTTGCACCTTCCAGCTCTTAGCGAAGTTCGCCGGCGTTTGTCGACGTAGCGCGCTGTGAGTTCTGTCGTGATTGTATTCGTATCGCCAGTCGCCGAGCAACACCTTCGCCTCGAACAACGTGTCGAACTGTTGACCGTTCAAGAACTCGTCACGAAGACGTGCGTTGAACGATTCGATCCATCCGTTTTGCCAGGGTGAGCCGGGGTCAATGAACAACGATCCGGCTCCGTTGAAGCGACACCAATCGTTAAGGGCGTGCGCGACGAACTCGGGACCGTTGTCCATGCGCAGGTAACACGGCGCGCCGCGCTCGGCGCAGAGTTGCTCGAGACGGGCCACGACGTCGTCGGCGGTGATGACCTCGCGACGTCGATGGCCAAGCACTCTCTGGTGAATTCGTCGATGATGTTGAGCATCTTGATGGTGCGCAGGTTGCTCGTCTGGTCGAACTGAAAGTCCATCGCCCAGATGACGTTGGGGGCGATCGGACGCATGGCGCCGACGACCACGCCGACCCCGGTCATTCGCTTCTTCTTCTTGCGATAGGGGACTTTGAGGCCTTCGTCACGCCATAAACGCTGTAATCGCTTGTGGTTCACGCGCAACCGGCCGCGAGTGCCGCGTCGTGCGCACGCCGCCAACCCCACCGGGGATGACGCGTGGCGAACGTGCGCAAGAAGGCACGCAGTTTCTCTTCGTCGGCCGAGGGACTCGGCGCATTCAGTCGCTGCGTGGAACGACTCTGACCAATGATGACGCAGGCTCTGCGCTCCGACACCCCGAACTCCTCTTCGAGTGCAACGACCACTCGACGGCGGCGGTTCGGGGTCAGAATTTTCCCTCGGCGACGAACTTCAACATGTCGATGTCGAGGGCCTGGTTTGCCACGATGCGCTTTAACTGGGTGTTCTCCTTCTCCAGCTCCTTCAGCCGCTTGGCGTCGCTCGCCTTCATGCCGCCGTATTGATTCCTCCAGCGATGCCAGGTCGACTGGGTGATCTCGAGTTGCCGGCACACTTCGGCCACGTCGTGACCCTGGTTGAGCAACTTCTCGCCTTCGGCGAGCTTTCGGATCACCTGTTCGGGGGTGTGATGCCTTTGTTTCATGCTGTCCTCCTCGCTCCATTTTGGAGCATCAGGACTCGCATTACTAGTGGCTCAGTTCACGGGGATCTTTCCAGTGGCCCTATAGTTCTCACGGGTGCACGCACACGTGCGCCGACGACCCGAACCACGCCCTCATCCGTGCGATTTTGCGGATCGAATTAGATTCCGACTCAAATGAATGACGACGATCTCATCAACTTTGCAGAAGTCGGAAGTTCATTGATGAAACAGTCATTTGACACCAGCCACCTAGTGCTACAACAAAGGGCCGAGTGCAATTACGCACCCGGCCCTTTGCATTAACTAATGCTTGTTACAAGTTGCGAATCGCCCGCTCGTCCGCGTTCCGAAGAGATACAAGTGACTGGCGCTGAGATACAAGTGATGCCAACTTCTTAAGGGCTGCAGTGTGCGCAGCTCCCTTCTTGGTGTGGGCAACCACGATCTTCTCAGCTGCTATGCGCAAGTTGACTACCTTCAAAAGGGCCTCGTCGTGCTTAAGCACTGTCAGCTTGGAGGTCGTGGCAACTGTCGATATAACCGGAATGACCGTGACGACAGGGGGAGTCACGGTTGTTCCAGCACTGCCGCCTGAGCTGCCGCCTGAGCTGCCGCCTGAGCTGCCGCCTGAGCTGCCGCCTGAGCTGCCGCTAGAACTGGCGGCGGAACTGCCGCCAGTGGTGACGGTGATCGTCAAAGTTGCCGTGCCACTCGAGTAGCTGCCGTTGGCCGCCGAGAGGGCGGTGATCACGCAGTTCGCCGTTGTGGTGAAGGTGACCACGCCCGTGCTCGCGTTGACCGAACAGCCAGACGAGGCGGTCGAGTAGGTAATCGCCCCACCACTGTTAGTGGTCGCGGTGGCCGTGTAGGTGCCAGCGGCGGTGACGGCGTAGCTTCCCGCACTACCGGTGACGCCCGTGCCCGTGAAGGCGACGGTCGGAGCCGTGAGACCGGTCGAACCGACGTCGGTGAAGGTCACCTCAGTGAGGGTTGTCTCACCGATTACCACGCTCGCAACTGCGCCGCTCGAGTTCGAGAGCGTCGGCTCGCTGGTTTGCGTCAAGGTGCTACCAACCAGTTCCAAGACGTTGGGAGGTGTGGCAGTGATCGAAGACACCGTGGAACCGGCCGTCGTTTCGGTGACGGTCACCGTCGAGTTGAACGGGAACTCCATTGGTGCGCCGCTCGCGTCGTTGACAAACGCACAGTAACCAAGGCCGACGGTTGTCGTACCAGGTGCACCCGAAGCCGTGAAGGTGAAGGACGTTCCACTAGGAGCAGGTGAACCCGCCGCCTTGCAGATCTTGAGTGTGCCTGGACCTGCGGCCTCATCTGTGTAGGTTACGTATGCATCATTGGTGGGATCCGACCACGACGACGTCGGCGTTCCAACAATGACCGATATCGTCCCTGCGGTAACGCTCGGCCATGTCGAGACTGAATCGGCTCCACTCGCCACAATGGACTCCACCTTGGTGCCGGGAACAATACCCTCAGTGACGCTCACGATGGTACCCGGACGAAGCGCGGTTGGGTCTGAGCATTGTCCTGCGTTGAGGCTGACTGCCGGTGGTGCAGTGTTCGGTCCCGCAACCCCCGTTGCCGTGAACGTGAAGGGGAAAGCAGTCGTCGCTATATTGCTCGGGCCTGGGCCGTTAGTCGTGGAGTCGAACACCTTACAGGTCTCGAAGTTCACGACATCATTGGTGTAGGTGACATCGGTCTGGAAGGCCGTACTCGTGCTCGGCGCAACGGAGACTTCCGCAGTGCCGGTCGTTAGGTTGTCCCAAACGATGTCGTTCCCTGCGACTCCATTGGTATTCGCAATGATCCCAGTCACATAGAGGTTCGTACCGGCTTCAGTGACAGTGTCTGTCCCTGCTGGCACCAAGATGGGGTCACTGCAACCGTTGATACCAACTGCTGCTGCGGTGGTCGAGTTCGAAAAGCCGTCCGGACCCGTAACTGTAAATGCGTACGTTCCCGTAAGACCTGAGCCTGATGTCGCTTGCTTGCAGACTTCTAGGTAGCCAGTAACGGGTTCGTTCGTATACGTCACCACATCAACGTTGGCGGTAGCGTCAACCGCTACCGTCGCTGTGCCCGCTGAAAGGCTTGAGCTTGTTAGGTAACTTTGACCCGGCAGCTCGGTAATTGATCCGACGGTGTACCAGGGTGCTCCGACCTCGGTGATTGTCTCAGATCCAGTTGGCACAGAGGTGATCGCGCTGCAACTCCCAACAGTAACGAGCAACGGGTTATCCGTCGAACCAGGTCCGCTTGTAATTCCCGAAACCGTAAAGCCAAATGTTTCGGTGGTCACGTTGATGTTCAACCCAGCGGGCAACGGCGTCGCGAAATTCTTACAGATCTTTATCTGACCTGTAGCGGCGTCAGCGGCGCCGGCATGGATCGCAGTAGCCCCCACGACGCCAACCAACGCAGACGAGGCTATGAACAAGCCCATCGCCCCCGCCGTCATACTTCTTAGTAATTGATGTTTCATATGGATCTTTCCTTAGGTTGTAGTGATTTGACGATGGCATCGGGTTCGCCATTCGCTCCCTACAGGACCGGCGACCAAACTCGTCCTGTAGATCATCACGTTGCCCATACTGTCGAGGACCACCTTCGGTCCCCGGTTACTATGGGCGAAGTG
>Ga0209483_1000548_pt1 | contig 32045 bp, 26 predicted proteins | sample NGEPerA_FD_184508 | JGI IMG/M metagenome (GOLD analysis project Ga0209483, IMG submission 184508) | Arctic peat soil microbial communities from the Barrow Environmental Observatory site, Barrow, Alaska, USA - NGEE PermafrostL2-A... | ecosystem: Environmental > Terrestrial > Soil > Wetlands >... | reverse complement strand
GATCATAGCCGACGCAGGCTTTGCGCCCGCTCTGGACGACTGTGCCGCGTGTCATCTGGCGCTTCCCGTCGATTCCGTCGTCGCGTTCTCGCACCCTGCCGGTGGCGCGCTGTGCGAAAACTGTGCGGGACGGACACCGGTTGCACGACGACTGCCGCCTGAGGCGCGCGCCGTCCTGCGCGACTGGCAGGTGGGTCGGACAGGGCCGGCATTGTCGCAGTCCGACGTGCGCGCACATCAGCGGCTCCTCCGGGAGTTTATCAGAGAGCACGTGGCGTCGGACGACCGACCGTTGCGGGCATTCGCGGCATGGGAGACGGGGTTCGGCTCGAACCCTGCTGGAGCCTCCTGAACGAGTTCGTCTTCATCGCGGTGGATGCACTGGCGCGACTACTGCATCACGTACGTGTGGCCTCAGAACCGAAACTTTCTGCGTTTGTGTGCGTCCCTTGGAGGTGACCGGTTTACTGGCCAGAGCTTCCTCCCCCGGCGAGTTGCCTTCTTGCCGGGGGTGGGAACTTCCGCGGTGAAGTCGGTGTTCTGACAGCTTGGAATTGCACGCGTCGTTTTATCAGGGCCGGTCTGGCTTCGAGCGCGATATGAACAAATGTGCGACAAAGCTCTAGCCTTTCTGTTCAGTCCGCTTTATCTTCGCCTTTAGGGCCATAGTTTCACTCGAACACCCGTTCAGGAGTCAGTTCAAGAAACCTTTTCTAGTCAGCCTGGAGTTAAAAAATGAAGTTGCGTTGGGCGGCACTCATCGGGGTGCTCGCATTCAGCGCGCTCGCACCGAGATCCACGTCAGCCCAGTCAACATTTCCGGGCGCTGGACGAGATCAAGGTTTCGGAGCGGTGTTAGGACAGAATAGTCCCAACCCCTTCACTTCGGAGACGAGAATCCCCTTCACGGTCGGAGATTACCCGGCCTGTTCGGATCCGAGTCGCGTGTACCGGATCTCCTTGCGTGTATACAACATTTTGTCGCAGCTTGTGGCGGTACCCGTACTGCAAGGTGGGTCTGGGAGCGTCGCTGGTGGGGCGCCAGTGGAGAACGTGGAGTTGGGGTGTGGTCAGTACACAGGGTACTGGGACGCCAAAAACTCCAGAACAGGTCAGGATGTAGCGCCGGGCATCTATCTCTATCGTTTGGAGACTGACGGTCGGGCGGTTACAAAAAAGATGATTCACGGCAGATAGGGGCTTTCCGAGTGTTCATGCGGTGGCCCCTATCTTTTTTCCGGGAGTCCACGACCTGCTCGCACCAGTGCGACGTGCCACTAAAGCCAGGACGAGTCTTCTTCACCGCGGAGTTGGCGAAGAGTGTGCCGATAGGTGCCATCGAATTCGCGATCGTCATGGTCGTGTGAAGCCAGGTAGCTGAAGCGCGATGTGGCGACGCCATCGTTCACTATCTGCTCGTCTTCGAATACGACCGCGATGGCGCGTCCGGCAAGTCTGCGGATTTGGCGCTTTCTGTGCGCTGCCAGGACCGGTCGAGCAGCATCGGTCAGCTTGCGGGCCAGTGCGATTCGCTCTGGCAACGGATCATCTGTGAGGCCGCCGCCGCGCATCACAATTTCCAGTCTGCCGTGCTCGGTCCGGCACCACAGTGTTCGGTCCAGGTGAAGCGAAAGTTGCAAATCCTTCGCAACCCCGGCGAGCGGCGAAAAAATTCCGAGCATTGTATCGACGATGCCGCCCGGGCGTTTATGTGGCATCGCGTGGACCCGATGGCTCGACGCGATATAATCGACCGTCCGGCAACCGGGCAACGCTCCCTAAGGTCGCGATGTCAGCCGTCCACTCGAGCGGCGTGCCGGCGTGAATTCGAGCCAGCGCCATCGCGGCATCAAGAAAATGCGCTCGACCGATCTCGGCGTCGCCGAGTACGACCCGCCACTGTGGTCGCGCGGCCGCGTCTCGCTCTGTTTCCATTTCGCTCAAAGATAAGGCGAGAGTGACAGAGTGGGACGTAGCCGCCCTGGAAAGGCGAAAGAGCGCTCCAGGATCCGGTCCAAATTCTTGCTCTGGCGCAAACGAGATTCCAGTGTAACCGTATAGTATGACCGGCGACAACCCGGATGTCCGCCCCCTTGTCGTAATGTTGCGACGTCACTTCGAGCACGATGCTACGCGTGACGATGTCCGCCTCGCGGTACGGGACGCGTGCCTGGAAATGCATGCCGCTGGCGTGGCGCCGCAGACGATGCTTGTCACGCTCAAGGCGGCGGTTCAGGCTGCTGTGCTGGACGCGCGCGCTGCTGTCGCACGGGACACGATCCGGTCCGTGACTTCCGACCTGACCCCGTGGATGATCGACGTGTGCTTCGGCCCGAAAATCCCATTGCGCGGATGAATCTGCGCCATACGGGGACGCAACGGCGCGGACGAATCCCCGCCCTACGGAAATCCCGACCTGCGGCGGGATGACGGTGCGGGATGACGGTGCGTTCGGCGGGATGACGGTGCGTTCGGCGGGATGACGGTGCGTTCGGCCGGATGACGGGTCCTGCGTCGGATATGCCGTTCTGGCAGATTCCCGAGGCACCGCGATTGCACATAATTGTAGCATGATCAGTCAAGACAAACTCACCGTCAAATCCAGCGAGGCGCTGAACGACGCAGTTTCGCGCGCTCGGCAGGCTGGTAACCCGCTCGTGTACGATCTGCACCTGCTGCTCGCCCTGCTGGATCAGGACGAGAGCATCGTCGTACCAACCCTCCAGAAGGTTGGCGTCAGTGTGGCAGCACTGCGACAAAGTGCCCTCGGCGAAGCCGCCCGCTATCCCAAGCAGAGCGACGCACAACCGTCACTTTCCCGCGAGCTGAACCAGGTTCTGGACCGCGCAGAGGCGATCGCAAAGGAACTTGGTGACGAGTACGTCTCGACAGAGCATCTGCTGCTCGCGCTTTCCGACGTCAAGGGATCCGAAAGTCGTGCGTTGCTCCAGACAGCCGGCGCGAACTACGCGGCGTTGCGCGACGCTCTCGAGGCAGTGCGCGGATCGCATCGCGTTACCGATCAGACACCGGAAAATCAGTATCAGGCGTTGCAGAAATACACTCGCGATCTCACTGACGCGGCGAGGAAGGGCAAGCTTGATCCAGTTATTGGAAGAGATGAAGAGATTCGCCGAGTCGTTCAGGTTCTGTCGCGACGGACAAAGAACAATCCGGTACTCATAGGCGAGCCCGGTGTCGGCAAGACCGCGATCGCCGAAGGACTCGCGACGCGCATCATCAATGGCGATGTGCCGGAGAGCCTCAAGAACAAACGCCTCATCTCGCTCGACCTCAGCGCAATTATCGCTGGCGCCAAGTTCCGCGGCGAATTCGAGGAGCGGCTGAAGGCCGTGCTCAAGGAGATTGTCGAGAGCGAGGGGCTGTTCGTCGTCTTCATCGACGAGTTGCACACGCTGGTGGGTGCCGGAAAAGCCGAAGGTTCGATGGACGCCGGCAACATGCTCAAGCCGATGCTTGCGCGCGGTGAGCTTCGTGTCGTCGGAGCTACGACGCTCGATGAATACCGCAAGTACATCGAGAAGGATGCCGCGCTTGAGCGCCGGTTCCAGCCCGTGTTCGTGGGCGAGCCGTCGGTTGAAAGCACGATCGCGATCCTGCGTGGTCTCAAGGAGCGCTACGAATCGCATCACGGTGTTCGAATCACGGACGGAGCAGTAGTTGCTGCGGCTACACTTTCGAATCGCTACATCGGTGATCGCTTTCTGCCCGACAAGGCCATCGATCTTATTGATGAGGCCGCATCCAGGCTGCGGATCGAAATCGATTCCATGCCGCAGGAGATCGATGAAGTCGAGCGCAGGATCACGCAGCTGGAAATCGAACGACAGGCTCTGCAGAAGGAGAAGGATCGCGCATCGCGCGAGCGGTTGCATACGCTCGAGAAGGATCTGTCCGACTTGCGCGAGCAATCTGGCGCAATGAAGGCGCAGTGGCAACACGAAAAGGAGTCACTTGGTGCGGTTGGCAAGATCAAGCAGCAGATCGAACAGGCGCGCACCGAAGCGGAACAGGCAACGCGCATCGGCGATCTCGGCAAGGCGGCGGAGATAAGTTATGGCACTATTCCGCAGCTCGAACGAGACATGGCGGTAGCGGAGAAAGCTGTTTCGAGCAACACCGGTGGCGCTCGCTTCCTGAAGGAAGAAGTCGGTGCTGACGACGTCGCAGAGATAGTTGCGAAGTGGACTGGAATCCCCGTGTCCCGCATGATGGAAGGCGAGCGCGAGCGGCTTACGAAACTCGAGTCCGTGCTTGCCAGCCGAGTGATTGGTCAGACGGAAGCAGTGGAGGCAGTGTCCAACGCAGTGCGTCGTTCGCGTGCAGGGTTGCAGGATCCCAATCGTCCGATCGGATCATTCATTTTTCTCGGACCGACCGGCGTTGGCAAGACGGAAACAGCGCGCGCGTTGGCGGAGTTCCTGTTCGACGATGAACAGGCAATGGTACGCATCGACATGTCGGAATACATGGAGAAGCACGCGGTCGCGCGATTGATTGGTGCGCCACCGGGCTACGTTGGATTCGAGGAAGGGGGGCAGCTGACGGAAGCCGTTCGTCGTCGCCCTTATTCCGTAATTCTTTTCGACGAGATCGAGAAAGCGCATCCAGATGTGTTCAACATTCTGCTGCAGATTCTGGATGATGGACGACTGACGGACTCACAGGGACGCACGGTTGATTTCAAGAATGCCGTGATCATCATGACATCGAACGTCGGAAGTCAGTACATCCTGGAGAATACTGGCGGCGATTTCGACAAAGTCGAGGCGCAGGTGATATCGACGCTGCGGCAGCAGTTCCGGCCGGAGTTCCTGAATCGCGTCGATGACATTATCGTATTCCGGCCGCTCGGCGAGGAGCAGATTGCGCGCATCGTGGATCTGCAGTTGAATCGGCTTGAGAAGCTCCTTGCCGATCGCAAGTTGAAGATCGAACTGACACCAGCAGCGAAGCACTACCTTGCGCATGAAGGCTACGACGCGGCATTCGGTGCGCGGCCACTGAAGCGTACCATTCAGCGGATGGTGCAGAATCCACTCGCAATGGCCGTATTGGAAGGGCGCTTCGTGGACGGTGATACAATTCGCGTGGACGTTGACAGTGCAAATCATCTCACATTCACGTCGGAACGCGAAACTGCCGCGAAGTAACGATGCGGACGTAGTGTATCTGCGCCAGGCGTTGGAGCTGGCACGCGAAGCGGCGGCGGCTGGCGAGGTTCCGGTCGGAGCGGTCGTCGTGCATGATGGCGTCGTTGTGGGCACGGGCGCGAACCGCACACTGCGCGACAACGACGCGACGGCTCACGCAGAGTTGCTTGCGATCCGTTCCGCCTCGGCCGCACTCGGCCGCTGGCGTCTCAACGGCTGCACGCTGTACGTGACGCTGGAGCCGTGCGCGATGTGCGCGGGTGCAATTGTCCTTGCCAGGGTCGATCGTGTCGTGTTCGGCGCGTGGGACCCCAAGGCGGGCATGGTGGGATCTGTTGGCGACCTGCTGCGGCATCCGCGGCTGAATCACCGGCCGGAGGTCAGTGGCGGGATGCTGGAGGAGGAGTGCGGGGCGGTGATACGAGAGTTCTTCGAGGCGCGGCGGCAATGACTTCGGCGGAGTGCTGTCGCAGATAGAGAAAGGGGGGAGCCGCGTTTGCGACTCCCCCCTCTTTCCTGTCAGTAACGCAATCGCGTCACTCGAATATCAGACCTTGCGCTTGCGACGAATCATTGGGACGAGGCCGATGAGGCCCGTGCCGAGGAGCGCCATGGAGCTGGGCTCTGGAACTGAGCTGAAAGATGCGTTGATCGCGTCAGTCTGACCGTCACCAGTCGTGCTGAACGCGAGTGTGTTATTGCCGGCGACAGTGTTGATGATGAACGTGCGAGGCACCGGCTGACTGAAGTCGCCTGGTGGTGTTACGGGGCTGAGGTTCGTCGTCACCGTGTTGAGCGTGAAGCTGTGGAAGAAATTATCTGTCCAGACGGTAACTTGCACCGGCCCACCAGATGCGGAAACGAAGCTCTGGGTCCACGTGTAGTCAACGCGCTCGACATTGTCGCCGCTGCCGCCTGGCAGTGATGCCGTGTTGTTGGTGCTGATCCAGTAGGACAACGGGGATGTGTTCGCCCAAGCTCCAGGCAGAGTCGTGACGTTCACTGCTGTTCCAGACCCACCGCCGAGTCCGGTCCAAGCGACCGTCCATGAGTTGCCGGTACCGGTATTCGACTGGGCCATCAGCGGCGTAGCCGCGGCGGCGCAAGCGAGCGCCAGGGACGTGGTGTACTTAAGGAACGAACTTCGCATATGGGTTCTCCGATGTCAGGGATGTCGGCCTGTCGCGCCAGCCGTAGCCCGTGGAAGAGCAACCGCCGTGCCGATCGACACCATTGTCTGTCCGGCGCTACGCTGCGTTGGCCAGACGGTAGGTAACGTGTTTATTCCCATACGATTACGCTGCCGGATGCGCGATCCGCCGCTCGTTATGACGGGGTTGGAACGCCACCCAGTTCGGCGCAGTGTGTGGTTCCCACGCCACACAGTGTTGCGATCAGCCACGCTGGTATTCGGTCCGGAACAAATCGCGTGAGCATTTCTGTACCATGGAGCCCATAGCCACGTTCGTTGACTGGCCGGGGCCGCTGGACTAGCTTGCAAGGCTGTGGAATCGGCGGCTCACCACCCCGATACTGGACAGGTGGCAGAGCGGTTGAATGCACCAGTCTCGAAAACTGGCGTACCCGCAAGGGTATCGAGAGTTCGAATCTCTCCCTGTCCGCTTTTTCGAGCCGCCGTCAGGGATCGACGGCGGCTTTCTTGTGGGTGCGGAGGGGGTTCGTCGAAGTTGATCGAATTGTTGGAGAGGTGGCCGAGCGGTTGAAGGCGCACGCCTGGAAAGCGTGTATGCGTGAAAGCGTATCGAGGGTTCGAATCCCTCTCTCTCCGTTACAGACCGTTACAGAGTTGGCGATGCCGGGAGCGTTTCATGCGCTGCCGGTTTTTTCGTCTGGTGGCGCCGATGGCCGCGATGGCGACCAAGTCGGAATGGGCGTATCCACGCTGGCCCAGTCCCGGCTTCCAGGCAGGACCTCGGGAATCGGATTATGATCCGATCGTGCGTTCCAACGAGAGTTCACCCACTCACGTCCCAGGCGAAGAACCCGGCTCGTCGCGCACGCCGAGGCGGGTGGTCATAGTCGGAGCGGGCGCCGCGGGGACCATGGCCGCGATTTTCGCCGCGAGCGCCGGGGCGGAGACGATTCTGCTGGAGCGCACAGCGGACGGCGGCCGCAAGATTCTGATCAGCGGCGGAGGACGATGCAACGTGCTTCCGGCTGAGCTGGATGAGACGCGGTTCGTCACCGAGTCGTCGCGAAATACGCTGCACAAGCTGGTACGAGCATGGCCGCTCGCTGAACAGCGTGCCTTCTTCGAGAACGAGCTCGGCATTGCGCTCGTCGAGGAACAGGAAACGCGAAAGCTCTTTCCCGTTTCCAATCGTGCGCGCGACGTGCGCGACGGCCTGATGGCGCTTGCTGCTCAGCGCGGTGCACGATTGGTGATGAACACGCGAGTGACGGCTGTCGAGCCGATTGGCGACGGTCGCTGGCGCGTGAAGCGGGACGGCGACGATCCGATTGAGTGTGACGTTGTAATAGTTGCAACTGGCGGACTTTCGGTACCAGCCACCGGGAGCGACGGCGGTGGGCTGGAGATGCTTGCCGGGCTCGGCCATACGATCCACACGACATACGCCGCGTTGACACCAGTGACTGCGGATCCGGCGCCGTTTGCAGAGCTGTCAGGTGTGTCGCTCGCTGTTACGCTTACGGCGACGAGTCCGACACGCAGCGCGACCGCGTCGGGTGGATTTCTGTTCACGCATCGCGGCTACAGCGGACCGTCGGTGCTGGATGTCTCGCACGTTGTTGTGCGCGCTGCGGATGAGAATGATCGATCGGCGGCGCGGATTGTTGTGCGGTGGTCCGCTCTCGATGATCATGATTGGGAAGTCGCGTTGCGCGGAGCCGGCGCGCGGACTGTGGGCGCCGCGGTGCGCTCGCACATGCCGGATCGTCTGGCGTCGACGCTGATCGCTATAGCCGGAGTCGATCCACTGCGGCAGTTGGCGGAATTGCGCCGAGAAGAGCGACTCGCGCTGATCGAGACGCTGGTAAGAGGCGAGCTACCGTGGACTGGGAACGAAGGCTACAAGAAGGCCGAAGTTACTGGTGGTGGGGTAAGTCTCGCGGAGATCAATCCGAGGACGATGGAGAGCAAGCGTCATCCGGGGCTGTTTCTCTGCGGAGAGGTGTTGGACGCGTTTGGTCCGATTGGCGGATACAACTTTCTGTGGGCGTGGGCAACCGGGCGCGCAGCCGGGCGCGGTGCGGCGGTCGAGCGGTCGTAGCGGTGTTGTTGAAAAAAAGCGAGACGGTCGTTGTACGCATTACAAAACAGGCGCAGCCACGGCAATCAGTGGCTGCGCCTGCAAAACTCTGTATGCCGGGCTAGACTATCCGGCGAAGCAATAGGTGCACTTGTGTTCCTGTGCGCGGTTCACAGCGAGCACACCTGCTGGTACGACGACGACTCCAGGAATGAGGTTCGCGGTCCATTCTTTCAGCGCACCGGCCGCTGGGAGACCCGCGGCGGACGCTGTGACGCCGCTCATCGCAGTAAGCGCCATATTGCATACTGTGAATATGACGCCGCGCGCCATCAGCTCCTGGATACCAGCGTCTGGCATCGGCAGGTCGCCCGGCTTCAGATGAGAAAAAACATTCCGTGCTGCCGGTGCATGGGTACTCTTGTCGGTGATCTTGAAGAACTCGCCGAGTTTGTATTTGTGCCACATCGCGTCGTTGAGTGCGAGGGGCACTGACATGTGTCGCAGTCCGACGACTGTTGTGATGTCGGATTGCTTGAGATTGTACGCCTTCATGTTCATGTCGAGATAGTTCGCGGCGAAGACGAGTCCCCATCCGTCGTTCGCGCTGATCGCGTCGAAGTACTGGCGGTGCTTTCCATTCAGCCGCTGCAGCCACGCCTCATCGGGCGCATCTGTCGTCGCCAGTGGCTCCGCGCCGGCGCGGACGCCGATCGCGGTGGCGGCGATGGTGATGGCTCCGACTCCCACGCTTTTCATGAACGCCCGCCTTGGTGCCACCTGCTCCGTATCGTCCGTAAGAGCCCCTGGTTCGGTTGTGTATGACGCGCCGATCATCAACTCGTTTGGCTTCCAGCCCCGGATGTAGGGGGCAACCACAAACGGATTCGGCATCCGAATTATGCGGTCGCCGGAGAAAAGCGCAAGCGAGAGGGGAGGGGTGGTCCGGCCGTCGGAGGTCGGCTGTCATCCCGCCGAAGGTCGGGATCCATGTTTGCGATAGTTGTCATCCCGCCGAAGGTCGGGATCCACGGACGAGGCTTTGTCTGCGCAGCGATGCCGAAGCGGCTAGTCGACATTGTGCGCATGCATAGCGCACGCTGCCGATGTAAGCTCGTGTATCCGGTCGCGACACGCCGTTGGGTCGCTCTTCGTACCGTCGTCGATGGATCCCGACCTTCGGCGGGATGACAACCATGGATCCCGACCTTCGGCGGGATGACAACCATGGATCCCGACGTTCGGCGGGATGACAACGTGGATCCCGACGTTCGGCGGGATGACAACGTGGATCCCGACGTTCGGCGGGATGACAACCATGGATCCCGACCTTCGGCGGGATGACAACGTGGATCCCGACGTTCGGCGGGATGACAACCATGGATCCCGACCTTCGGCGGGATGACAACGTGGATCCCGACCTTCGGCGGGATGACCGCCTTACGACGCCGTATTCGCCTTGAAATCGCCGGTTCGGCGGAGCTGGATGACGTCGCGGGCGGTGTAATCGCTGCCTGTCGCCTCGCGCTGGAAGTCCGGGACCAGCGCAATGAGCATCTCGCGCAGCTCGGCTTCGCCGGACGTTTCGGTTGCGGCGACGAGACGCTCGATCCGGCGCATGAGTCCCTCCGGTATGCCAGCCTTTTTCGCCCGGAGGAGCTTGGGGTGGTTGGTCGGAAGGGCGTTCTCCTCGTGGAAGAACATCTCTTCGTAGAGCTTTTCGCCCGGTCGGATCCCGGTGAACTGGAGCTCGATGTCCTTGCCGGGTTCGTAACCGCAAAGTCGGATGAGGTCGGTCGCAAGGTCGACGATCTTGACGGGCTCACCCATATCCAGTACGAAGACCTCGCCGCCGAGTCCGAGTGTGCCCGCCTGGAGGACGAGCTGGACTGATTCGGGGATGGTCATGAAGTACCGGCGCATCTCCGGGTGAGTGACCAGCACGGGCCCGCCAGCGCGTATCTGACGGAAGAACGTGGGCACGACTGATCCTCGGCTTCCGAGAACGTTTCCGAACCTCACAGACACGAAATTGCCGCCGTGCGCTATGGCTGCGTTCTGCACCACGCGCTCGGCGAGTCGTTTTGTGGCTCCCATGATGCTTGTGGGGCGCACGGCCTTGTCAGTTGAGATCAGAACGAAGTGCTCGACGCCGGCGTCGATGGCTGCATTTACGACGTTGGTGGTGCCGTGGACGTTATTGGTGATGGCATCGACGACGTTTTCTTCCATGAGCGGCACGTGCTTGTGGGCAGCGGCGTGGAAGACGGCATAAGGGCGGAAATCGTCGAATATCGCGTGCATTCGAGTGCGATCGCGGACATCCGCGATTGTAGGAATGACGCTGAGGCGGGGAAAAGTCTCACGCAGTTCGGCCTGGATATCGAATATCGAATTTTCGCCGTGGCCGAGTATGATGAGGCGGGAGGGTTCGAGTCTGGCCAGCTGACGGCAAAGCTCGCTCCCGATCGATCCGCCGGCACCAGTGACGAGGACGGTGCGCCCTTTGCCCAGGTTCCGGACGGCGGCGAGGTCGGTATGGATGGGGTCTCGGCGCAGAAGGTCCTCGATCTGGACATCGCGAAGAGACGACGGCGAGGCTCGGCCTGACAGGACATCCGAAAGTGGCGGAAGAGTGCGAGTCTTGAGGCCAGCGTCGGCAGCTTCCTGGACGATGCGGCGTATGACGGATCCCGGCGCGGAGGGGATAGCGATGACTATGGCGCCGACGTCGTGGTTGTGGGCTACGGCCCCGATATCGGCAATCTTGCCAACGACCGGGATTTCGTGGAGCCGGAGCTTGTTCTTGCGCTCGTCGTCATCGACGAAGGCGACGGGATAGAGTCCGAGACTGGGGTTGGTGAGGAGCTCCTTGGCGATCATCTGGCCAGCGGCACCTGCACCGACGATGATGGCGCGCATGTCGTCATCGCGGCGACGGCGGCGGGAGTGCCAGTTGCGGATGCGGAAGAAGAGACGGGGCGCGACGATGAGGGCGCCCATCAAGAGGGCGTCGAGCGCGACTACGGAGATCGGGACGCGGGCCGGGGTGAGGCCGGAGAGCGGAAGAATGAGGAGGCCGAGGAGGGCAGCACAGAGAGTCGCGGCGCCGACACCGAAGATTATTCGTTCGACTTCAGCAACGCTGGCGTAGCTCCAGATCCGGCGGTAAAGGCCGGTGAACACGAATACGGCCAGAGCGGTCGGAGTGACGGTCAGCGCAAACGCAATCGCGGTGAAGCGGTCGGCGGGCGCGAGCGGGAGGCCGTCAAAGCGGAGGGTGTAGGCGAGCCAGACGGCGACGAGAAGGGAGGCCGCGTCTAGGAGGAGGAGGTAGCGGCTTCGGATTTCGGGGGCACGTGCGCTGTTTTTCGGTGTCAAAATCCCGGATGGATAGCTAGCTGTGGAGTCAAGAGTGGCGGCGCAACGGCTTGATCGGAAGATCCGCACCAAAGATACACGATGCAAGCTTTTAGTCGACCTTCACGACTATTGTCGACGATGAATGTTAACCGTCGATCGAATCATAATCGTCAGGCGAGGTCTGTCAAAATCGCTCAATTCGCCCCTGATCGACGATCTGCGTAACGAGAGCTATGACTCTGGAGACCCGTGACTGGCGGCGAATGTCACCTTTGCGTTCCGTCGGAAGCGGAAGGCGAGCTGCGCGTCCGGGATGACGCGAATCGATAAGCCGCGGCGGTTGATGCAATGGCGGCGGCGAAAATGGGCCAGGTTTGCGAAGGATAGTCGTATCCGACGATCGAGAGCGTTGCCATCGCTGCGGCCCACAAACCGAAGCTCGCGGCAACTACCCGGTGGCTGTGGCCGTTCTGCACCAGTCGCTGGTAAAGGTGTTCCCGGTGCGCGGATCCGATCCGAGCGCCGTGCGCGATGCGGCTAACCAGGGCCACCGACGTGTCTGCAATAAACGGGGAGAGCGGAATGAGGATCCACACGGCGGAGACCCCGTTTCCGTGGTCTCCGCTGATCGCGAGTACCGCGAAGGTGAATCCCAGGAATCCGCTGGCTACATCACCCATGAATATTCGCGCTGGTTCCCAGTTGAAAACCAGGAACCCGATGAGCGCGCCCAGCAGTGCCGCCGCCACCGAAGCCAGGCCTGCCTGACCGGTCAGCACAAAGAGAGCAGTCGCGGACGCGCTGGCCACTACTCCCTGCAATCCTGCTATTCCGTCGATACCGTCCATGAAGTTGTACAGGTTCGTCATCCAGACGATGCCCACCACAGTAATCACACCGCCGACACCTGCCAGCGAGATGCTCATTCCATCGAATGAAATAGCGGCGACAGTTGAGAGCGCAGCGACAGCAATTGTTCCGGCAACAAACTGGGCGAGCAAGCGCCACCGAATGGAAAGGCCACGGACGTCGTCCAGCGCCCCTACGCCGGCGACAAGGGCACCTCCAACGAATAGCGCGCCGAATCGCGGCATGCCAAAGTATCCCATCCTCCACGCGATCAGCTCGGCTGCGAGTGTAATGGCAACGATGGATGCGCCTCCGCCTCGCGGGGTTGGCGTCGTGTGCGAGCTACGGTGATTCGGGACGTCGAACCATCCCTGCTTTCGCGCGAATCGGAGGACCGCCGCAGTCAATGTCGCGCCTGTGATTGCCGAGCCAAGCACAATTAAGAGAACGAATGTCACTCTGGTCATGCTGCCGAGGCGAGGTCCCGAAGATACCACTCAATTTCCTGCGCCAGCCCGTCATGCAATCCTACGCTGGAGCGAAAGCCGTAGGCCAACTCGAATGCACGCCCAGAGTAGGCTTCGTCGCTACGCCAGCGTTCGATCGAACCAGCAATGCGGTTCCCGCGGCCAGGCACCCCGCGTAGCGCCAGCGATACGGCAGCGGCCAGTGCATTGGGAATACGAAGTGCTACTAATGGAACATCGAGGATCGTTGATATTGTAGACGCGATCTCGTTGACGGTATAAGTCCCACCCACAACGTTGAAATATTGCGTTGACTCTGCCGCGTCGTCGGCGGCAGCCAGGCATGCGCGTGCGGCGTCGGTACGGTGGATCAAGCTTTTCCGTGTCATGCCGTTGCCAATGTGGATGAATCGACGCCGATGAATGGCGCGGATCAGGCGGACGACATTCCCGGGATCTTCGGCCCCGAAAACTGTTGCAAGACGAAGTACGCGTAGCGCTATTCCGGCGCGTGCAGCCTCGGATGCCGCTGCAGTTTCTCCCCGCAACTTGCTGTCGCCGTATGGACTGCGCGGTGTGGGAATGCGCGCCTCGTCAGCAACTGTCCCTGGATCCGTGCCGCCATAAACCGAGACCGAACTGAGCAGGACGGCGCGAGCAACACCGCACTCGCCAGCGACGCGCAATACACGACTGCATGCCTCCGCGTTTACGACGGCGAAGTCGCCCGGCACCGTGGCGGAATGTTGATGCGCTAGGCCAGCGGCGTGGAGCACTACGTCGGCGCCGCGAAATGCTTCCGCAAGGCCGACCCCCGTTGTAATGTCGCCACGGAACCTTGTCACCCTCGGTGTCGGACGGACCTCTCTGCGGGTGAGCAATTTCACACTGTCTCCGCGGCCGACGGCCTGTCGCACCAGCTCTCTGCCGATAAATCCCGTACCTCCAGTGACGGCGAGGATCACATTAGTGCTCGTTTTCGAGCGATACCACAAGTTCATCGTACGCTCGCATCACCACGGCTTGCGAGTATTTACTTTCCGCCACGCAGCGAGCCCGGATTCCGAGCGTGGACAGCTCCGCGCGACAGTGAGACGCTTCATCGATGGCAGCGATCAGAGCGTCGACATCTCCGGGCGGGACAACCCAGCCAACGGATTCTTCCGATACGACAAGCGCGAGTTCCGAATCGGCTTCGCAGACAGCGATGATGGGTCGTCCGGCAGCGAGCACGTTGTACATCCTACTCGGTACGGATACTCCGCTCATACCTGCGACGAACGAAATAGCGGCGATGTCGCAGTCACCGAGCGACTCTGAGAGCTCCGCTCGGGGTCGGTAGTCCGTCACTCGCACGTTGGTGAGTGATCGCATCAGAATCGCTCGTTCGATCCACTCGCGTTTAGCGCCATTGCCCACGAATACGAAATCAACGTGTGGCAATCTTTCTGCTGCTCGCATGAGAATTTCGACGTCGTGACCCCGTCCCATGTTTCCAGCGTGCTGGACGGTAAATGTGCCATTCGGCGAGCGATTCTTCAGCGAGGTTGCCCTCACTTCGTCCAAGCTTGCCCAGTTAGGGATGATCGCAATACGCTGCACTTCGGCGGAGGTAAGTTTGGCTGACACGAGGCGTCGCATGTCGCGACCGAGCACCACGATGCAATCCGCTGTCCGATACAACCATGCGCTAGTGCGATGCATGATACGTACGATAAGACTATCCTGTGTCGCCATGCCGCCCGCGAGGAGCACCTCGGGATACATGTCGTGGACCAGGAGAATAAGCCGGGCATGGCGCAAACGCGCGACAAGTGCGGCGACGTATGGAAGCGGCGGAGGATTGGTAACCACGAGTATGATGTCATCCGGGGACACTTGACGCAAAAGCCTCCATGCGGTCAGCGACGTGAAGACAAGGAGGTTCGCGACACGCCCCAATATTGTGTCTTTCCTTAACGCGGGAGACCAGAATCGCCGGACTTCGACCCCGTTTAGCAGTTCGGCTGAAGGTGCTTGCACTCCGCGCGCCGCGTAAGTAGGCTGACTTGCGAGCGCGAACACTTCACTCGAGTGATCTCGCGCAAGATGCTCGGCGATGCGCGTTATGAAGTAACCCGTGGACGTAAGCTCCGGCGCGTACAGCTCCGAGACTACCCAGAGCGACCGTGAACCGGCCCTCATGGGCATTGCGGGCTGCCCGTGGGACGGCAGCCGCGGGCGGCGAGCAGCAGTGCTCGCCGCGGTTCGGCTATCGCCGGGATGCGGAGCTGGGCGGGGGCGATGCGCACACGAGGCAATTTAGGTTGTCGGCCGAGTGAGGAAAGGCCAGAAATATAAGTGAGCTCGTTCCGTTGACCTGCGAATGGTCGCCAATGATATTCCCCACAACATGAAAACCGCGCTTATCACCGGAGTGACAGGCCAGGACGGCGCCTACCTTGCTCGGCTGCTGCTGGCCAAAGGGTATACAGTTCACGGAATAAAGCGTCGCGCGTCGATGTTCAACACGCAAAGGGTGGATGGTATCTACGCAGATCCACACGATGTGGGCGCGCATTTCTACATGCATTACGGCGATCTAACCGATGCGACGAATCTGATCCGGATCGTACAGGAGACACAGCCGGACGAAATATACAATCTCGCGGCTCAGAGCCATGTGCAGGTGTCGTTCGAGACGCCGGAGTACACCGCCAATTCTGATGGGATCGGGACCCTTCGCTTGCTCGAAGCGATCCGGATTCTCGGAATGACCAATCGCGTGCGGTTTTACCAGGCGTCGACGTCGGAATTGTACGGAAAGGTTCAGGCGATACCGCAACGTGAGACTACACCATTCTACCCGCGGTCGCCATACGGTGTTGCGAAGTTGTATGCGTACTGGATCACGATCAATTACCGCGAGGCGTACGGCCTTCATGCGTCGAACGGGATTTTGTTTAATCATGAATCGCCAATCCGCGGCGAGACATTCGTTACGCGCAAGATCACGATGGCCGCGGCGAGAATCCGGGGCGGCGTGCAGGACATGCTTTACCTAGGGAATCTTTCCGCGCAGCGCGATTGGGGATTCGCCGGTGACTACATCGAAGGCATGTGGCGAATGCTACAGGCCGATACGCCGGACGATTACGTGCTCGCTACCGGAGAGACGCACACTGTGCGAGAGTTCTGTCAGTGTGCGTTCGCGCGTGCGGGTATATCGCTCGCGTTCCGTGGCAATGGTGCTGACGAAGTGGGAGTTGACACCGCTACGGGGAAAGAGATTATAGCGATCGATCCGCGCTACTTTCGGCCGACTGAGGTGGATCTGCTGATTGGCGACGCGAGCAAGGCGCGCGCACAGCTTGGGTGGGCGCCTCAGGTCGGGTTTACCGATCTGGTTCACATGATGATGGATGCCGATATTGTCGCACTGCGCGCAAATACGCCATTTGCCATGGACGCGTCGCTGGATATACTGGCTTCGTTGCTTGCGTAGCCGATGATTGACGGCCCAGTATTCGTAGCGGGGCACCGTGGGCTTGTCGGATCCGCGCTGTTGCGTGCGCTCTTGAGTGGTGGCTATCCGTCTCCGATCACGAGAGGGCGTGACGAGCTTGACCTGCGGGATCAGGCCGCCGTGTTACGGTTCTTCCGTACCGACCGCCCGGCAGTCGTTTTCATGGCTGCGGCGAAAGTCGGCGGAATCCTGGCAAACGACACTTTTCGTTGGGATTTTCTATTTGAGAATCTCCAGATCGAGACTAATGTGCTTGGTGCGGCTATCGAGACCGGGGTGGAGCGGCTGGTGTTTTTTGGTAGCTCGTGCATCTATCCAAAACTGGCGCCACAGCCGATTCGCGAGGAATATCTGCTCACGGGCCCGTTGGAGCCAACCAACGAGCCATATGCAATCGCGAAGATCGCGGGCCTCAAGCTTGTGGAGGCTGCAAACGCGCAGAAGGGTCGGCGGTGGGTGTCGTTGATGCCTACGAATCTCTACGGGCCCGGCGATAATTTCGACTTGCAGAGCAGTCACGTACTGCCCGCGATGATTAGGAAATTTCACGAAGCAAAGTGGCGCGCGAATCGTGGCGATCCGGCGGCGGTGACTTTGTGGGGGACTGGACTCGCCCGGCGTGAATTTCTGCACGTCGATGATTTGGCGCGTGCGGCTTTACATGTCGCATCTTCGGATATTGTGGGCCTGCTAAACGTCGGTTACGGCAGCGATGTAACAATTCGCGAACTTGCGACGATCGTGGCAGATGTCGTACAGTATACGGGGACCGTTGCTTGGGACACGACGCGTCCCGACGGAACACCACAGAAGTTGCTCGATTCTAGGCAGATTGAGGCATCCGGATGGTACCCGAAAATCGACCTCAAACGTGGCATTGCGGAGACATATGAGTGGTATTTGGAGCACTGCGACTCCGTATCCAGTTCTCACAAGTCGGTTTGAGGTCGCTGGATTAGTTGAGAACAGGCGCGGCGGGACCGGAAGGCGCCAATGTGGTGGCGGTGAAACCGCCTGGCGCGGTTGCCCGAAACGTCCTTATGAGCATTCTCGGCTTTGTATGGCCGGTCGCGCTGCTCGCTGTCTCAACACCGATTGTTTTCCACGGTCTTGGCGAAGCCGGGTTTGGGGTTTGGTCGCTCGTTGGAAACGTGATTGGCTATCTCGGTGCGTTCAATTCGCTTCAGACTGCTGGGACGAAGTACCTCGCTGAATACCTCGCCACTGATGACCGGGTAGCGATACGGCATCTGCTCGGGACGTCGTTGATCTTCAACGTCCTGATGGGTTCTCTTGGCGGCGCCGCGATCTTCGCGATCGCACGCCCCCTCGCTATGCACTGGCTCGTGATCCCGGCGGGGCTGCGGACCGACGCAGTCGTAGCATTCCGGATCGCTGGGGTTGGATTCTTTGTGAGCGCACTAGGATGGTGGGGCGCGTCAATTCTCGCTGGTGCGCAACGATACGGGTGGCTAGCGGCGATCGTCGCCGTTACCGCGACTGTGGCCGCCGCCGGGAGCATTGCTGCGGTGGAGTTGCACTTTGGCGTGGTCGGCGTCGCTATCGCGAACGTGTTTAGCGCGATGCTGGCTGCAGTGCTGTACGGCTGGTGCGCGCACCATGTACTGAGGACGGTCGTGTCTTCCATGTCGTACGATTCTGCCATGCTACGGCGAGTGCTGTCCTACGGAGTATTCAGCACACTGCACGTCGTGTTTGGCGTTGTTACGACTCAGCTCGACCGCACTCTCCTGGGTTTGTGGGTTGGTGTTGCTGCAGTAGCGATTTACAGTGTGCCGCTCTCGATTGCGAGCAAAGTGCACCAGCTATGTGCTAAGGCCCTTGAGGTTGTTCTGCCGCTGGCGAGCGGCAGCCGGATCGACGGACGGTATGAGCTGGGTGATCGACTGTTGCTACGCGCTCAGAATGCGAACTGTTTTCTGGTGTTGATCATAGCTGTTCCGTTGTTAGTGCTAGCGCCAGACATCCTGCGAGTGTGGATCGGACCAGAGTTTGCGCTAAAGGCCAGCACGATTTTTCGATGTCTGATTGTGGCGTACGGGGTATTGGCTCTAAATGTTGCTGCATCAAATATCGTAGCAGGATTCGGTAACCCTGAAGTGAACGCTGCTTTCGCGTTTGGGTTGGGAGCCGTCAATGCTGTCGGATATGTGGCTCTGATCCCACGATGGGGGGCGCTTGGGGCAGCCATTGCCAGCGCAATTGGATCTGCGATCGCAGTCCCCCCTTTCCTTTGGTACGTTCGCCGACGTTTTTTCCATGTTAGGTGGTCCGTCATACTACGTCGGGCAGTGATTCGACCATTTGTGTCCGCTGCTGTGACTGCGTTGTTGACGGTTGTGATGCGGCAATGGATTACCGGACTCGTTTCGCTGGCCCTCGTTGTGACCTGCTCTTGCAGCGTGTATCTTGCCCTGACAGCCGCACTTGGCGTGTGGCACCCCGCAGAAGTGCCGCTGCTCAACCGCCTGTGGGCTGCGGCGCAATATCGATCCACCTAAATTTTGACTCCGATGGCCGATTTTCCGGAACCAACTGACTTTATCGCAAATTACACGCGCGGGCATGATGCCGCGTTGGAGCTATGGGTCGTCGATGAGCGTCCGCCGGCCGCTCTGAGTCCTCGTGGAATCGTACGACGAATACGCCAGATCCTTCGGGGCGACGGCCAGGGGCTACGGGATAACAATGACTCAGAAGCCGAACGGGATTGGGCCGCGATGAAGACGGGGTGGGGTCAGACCACACCGCAACAGTTTGAAACGTATCTCCGATCGAAGTTTGACCACGATTTGCAGCGACGGTTCGAGTATCCATTTCAAGTACGTTGCTTAACGGCTCCCGGCGTCTGCGTTGGCGTCGTCGTGGATATGGGAGGCGGCAACTCTTATTCGACAGTAGTGCCTATCGTGCTTGGTCTTCGTGACTCAAGGACGATCTCTGTGGATGTGGTGAATCATACGGCGGTATCGAAATACGGTATCGAATATGTTTGGGGCGATTGCATGAACACCACTCTTCCGGCAGAGTGTGCCGACGTTGTTACAATTATCTCGACGCTAGAGCACGTTGGACTCGGTCGGTGGGGCGATCCGCTGGATGTTGATGGAGATATCAAGGCGATGCGCGAAGCCCGTCGAATCCTTCGGCCCGGTGGGCACGTCGTTCTTACCGTTCCATACGGTTATCCAACCGTTGTGTTCAATCTACATCGTATTTACGACCAAGGTCGCATCAACAAACTCAGCGAAGGCTTTGAAATGGTCCGGGAGGAGTACACATTGGATGGTGCGATAGCCGCACGCGATGACATCGAGGGACAGAAAATCAGACCTGGCATTCCTTCGTCCACCCGGCGGAAGTTACCCGACGCGTCTGCGCCGCAGGTCGCTGGCGGCGGGATGTTTTTCCTCCGCAAGACTAACTAAACATTGGTGTCACACGTCCTTCTTCGACGAGTGAATGCTGATTGCCCTGGTAATTCGGAAATAGGAGGTGCCGGTATTAGCTCTCGTGGCCGTATTTGAGCCGCTCGAGTCGGCCCAGTGCTCTGTCCGTTTAGATGCGGAGCTTCCTACGAGCGCTTCGGTAAGTTAGCCAGTAGGCGCGATGTCACGATATCGCCGGGTCTGGGAGGATATGCGAGTGCACTTTTCGGGAGCGTTGGTATTGGCTCATAGCACGGTCTTCGGTCAGCTGGATACCTGATGCAGGGCAAGATTTCATATGTTGACTTTCCGGTAGAGATATCAGTGAACGATTACCTAACTCTGCCGAAGCCAGTTAGCCTACTATCGAGCACCCGCCTTCGTATGGAGACGTATGCCGTAGAAACATTCGGGAATGCCGTCCCTATGTCGGTGGAGCGCATCTCCATCATTCTGATGGCTGGCTCCGGCGAGTGGCGCATGCCTAGCCTCGTAAGTGGTTGGGTTTACTAATTGGCGTTGGGGGGGTGGACATGATCATTCAAATTCTCCGGGCGCTCGACTGGAGTCCGACTGGGAGCGTATGCAAGTGTTCCGGAACCTGAGTAGGCGGGATGGCCAGGCCTTGACTCGAACCGGTGCGGACTTGGCATGGCCTTTGGTGTCGATCGTGACTCCATCGTACAACCAGTCGGAATTCCTCGAAGCAACTATTCGTTCGGTGCTGGAGCAGGACTACCCGAATATTGAATACATCATCTGTGATGGTGGCTCGACGGATGGAAGCGTCAACTTAATTCACAAGTACGCGGACCGTCTCGCGTGGTGGTGTAGTGAGCGCGACGGAGGTCAGTCGGATGCGATCAATAAGGGATTGGCGCGGGCGAGGGGCTCGATTATCGGCTGGTTGAATTCCGATGATACGCTCCTTCCGGGGTGCGTCTCGACCGTGGTCAGGGCTTTCGGAGAAAATCCCAACGCTGGGTTGGTATTCGGGGGACTCGAAATAATTGACGAAGCGGGCGACGTGACGGGACTCTTTGGGAGGCGCCCATACACATTTGCTGATCAGCTCACTCACCGGATGATCATCCCGCAGCCGTCGAGTTTCTGGCGCTCAAGTGTGGCGCGCGCTGTTGGACCGGTACGCAGTGACCTCCATTTCACGATGGATTTCGAGTATTGGATTCGCATCGGCCGACGTTTCTCGATCGTGCAAATTCCGGAGACGCTCGCTCAATTCAGAGTGTCCAGCGTGAACAAGGGCGCGGTGCAGCGCGGCGGGTGGGGTCCGGAATTCATTCGCGTCCTCGACGATCTCTACTCAGAGCCGGACCTTCCAGACTTCGTGCGCACGCTTCGGTCACGTGCATACGCTGGTGCATTCACTCACGGGGCGGCATGGTTCGTTGCCAGTGGTGAGTACGCCGAAGCGCGTAAGTGGATCTGGAAGGCTGTGTCGGCTCGAGCGGCGGTTATTATGCGCCCAAGGTGGTGGCACACCGCGACGACTGCGGTGCTTGGCAGTCATGTCCACGCAGCGGGCCGTCGAGCGAAACTGATTCTGCGCGGCGGCGGTCGGCATACGACGGCAGGATGAACACCGCCGTGGAGGGCGAGCGTGCGCGATTGCCGCAGCCGACGATTCAATCGCCGCGTCGCGTACTGTTGTTGCTTTGGGCAGGCGTGCTTCGCGGGGCTGAGCGTCACGTCTTCGATTTGGCAGTCGCGCTTCCGGCTCACGGCTATGAACCGACGATATGTTTTTTCTCTCGCGCGGAATCATTTGGACCGGGTTTGCGCGACGCGGGCATCGAATTCGTTGAATTGGGAAACAGAAGCACGAAGTTTGATACGCGGGGATTCATCAGATTCGCCAACTTGCTGCGGCATGGCAAGTTCGATCTTGTACATGATCATGGCGTCGCGCTGTGGGCGCGTCCGGCTGTTCGTATGGTGGCGCCGGGCGTGCCGCTTGTTTATACGGAGCACATTACGCGCTTCACACTGCTGCGGCGCATCGCTTACAAGCTTCTGAACCCATTTACCAGCGCGCATGTTGCTGTCTCCGCTGCCGCACGGGATGCGCTGATAGCGCAGCTTGGCGTCGCGACTCATGACATCACCGTTATCCCGAACTCGGTCAATCCCGAGCGGTTTATCGTGTTGGACGACGCGTCACGACGCGACGTCAGGGCCACGCTAGGATTGCCAGTTGACTCTGTGATTCTAGTTTCCGTCGGACGTCTCACTGCTGCGAAGCAGTTCGATCAGCTGGTTCATTGGCTCGATCCGGTGCTCCGCGGCCGGCCAGATGCACACCTGGCGATTGTCGGAGACGGGGAAGAAAGGGAGGCTCTGGTTGAGCAAATTGCGTCGTCCGGGCTTCAGCGCCAAGTACACTTGCTCGGAAGTCGCATGGATATACCGGTTATACTAGCGGCATCCGACTTGTTCGTGTTCGCATCGCGTGAAGAGTCGTTCGGGATTGCCATCGCAGAGGCAATGCTTGCCGCGAAGCCGGTCGTGGCCACTTCGCATCGCCGGCGTCGGGAGGTTGTGGACGAGGATATCACCGGTGTGCTTGTGGATCGGGACCGGGCTACCAACGGTTTTGCCGCTGCGGTGAACGGCCTGTTGGACGATTTACCGCGGCGCGCGGCTTTCGGCGCCCAAGGCCGCGCTCGGGCACTTGCGACGTTTGGGCCCGGGTTAATGGTCTCTCGACTGGTCGAAGTGTATGATTCGCTTCTTGCCAACGACGCGCCACAAAGGCGGCGATGATGCTTTGTCAGAGAGATTGCCGCGCGGAAACGCCTTACGGCGTGATGCTGAGGCACACGGTGCGGCAAGGCAAATATCGGAATAAGCTGCCATGATCGAACGTACCTGTCGCAGTTACAACAGCCTGCGTCGGCCTGCCGATGGGCGTAATTGATGGGCGTAATTGATGGGTGCTGAGGCCGTAATAGGTCCGGTCGTCGCCTTGATCGCGCTCGCGCTCGCTGGCGCGGTCGCGGCGATCATAGGCGCCGTGCGATATCGCGATGGTTTTAATCCGTTGACGATCTTCTGCATTACACAGGTGTGGCTCTATACGGTATTCTCTGGCGCCGTGACCTACGCGTTTATCGACGCCGCCGGAGTGACGCCCGCGATCATTGTACAAACGCTCGGAATTGCTGGCGTCTACTTGCTGGGTGTCATCGTACCTTACCTTGCGCCCCGGGACATCGCACGACGACCGTACAGCACCTTGATGCGGTTTCTCGGTATTACGTACGGCGCAGAAGTGAGGTGCGTGCCATTGAGCAAGGCCGTGCCGATCTGTGCGATCGGCCTCGTAGCGTTCGTGATCGTCGCGGTGTTCGGCGGCGGCCATACTCTCTGGCTCACCGATTCACGAGTGGCATACCAATCGTATCGATCTGGGGTAGGCGCATTCTACGCGACCACGCAGTGGTGTCTAGTAATTACGCAATTGTATGTGCTCTGGTCTCTGCGCCCTCGCCTCGGGAAGTTGTTGATCTTATCGGCGTGCTTTCTCTTTGTTACATACTTTCTCGGATCGAAGAGCCACCTCTTCGTGGTGATCCTGATCAGCGCGCTTTATGCGAACTTCTTCATCAAGCGCATCCCGATTTGGATCGTGATCGCTGCAGCGCCGGTCGGCCTCATAGTCCACATTTCGCTGCAGCTGGTGCAAGGGACCGCGACCGACCTTATCGGAACTATTGCGTACTTCGACTACTTCACAGTCACCGCGCAGTTCATCGGAAGATTCAGCGAGTTCGGATATCACTTGGGGAGTGCTTGGTTGTCATCGCTATGGGGATTTGTGCCGCGCGCCATCGCGCCAAACAAGCCCTACGAATATGGGATCCTCCTGATTCACAAAGTGCTTTTTCCTGGCGCGGCCGCGGAGGGCCACACGCCAGGTATTCTGGGATGGGCTCTTCCTTACCTCGATTTCGGTGTTGCTGGCGTATTCGTTAGTGGCCTAATCACAGGAACATGGCAGCGCGCTTCGTACGAGTATTTCTTACGCCATAGGGGCAACGTTGTGGCGTTCGCTCTCATGGTGCAGTTCTCAATCTGGGGACTATTTGCGTATGCACCATCCACCGTCGCGTTGATTCTGTGCGTTGCGTTTGCGGTGTACCTGCGCGTACGAGTCCCGAGCATTCGCCTGCACCGCGAGCGATCGTACCCCGAACTCGGATCTTGATTGTTCTCATGTCGGCGGCCGGCCACCGGCGATCTCTAGCGTGGAACGCGCATCAATGCGTAAACCGTTGCAGCGAACATTGCAATCAGCGAACCGACGATCGTGAACAAGACCGTTCCATGTCGACCTCGTGACGCAACCGAGGGGGGGTCAATTACCATTATTACAGGCGTGTTCCTGACTTCTTCTATTCGAGCTCGCTGGAGCGCCTCCGCGAGTGTTGTATAGAGTTGCTGCTTCAAGTTTACGTCGCGCTCAAGCCGGTCGTGAGTGACTGCCGCCTCTGACGAAGACCGGTACTGTTGGTTAGTTGCGAGGAAATTGCGTAGCCGATCCTCGGCGGCGTGCAAGTCGCCGCTCGCGGCGTCCATCTGGCTCGCTACGAACGTCCCCTCAGAGTTCGCCTGCGATTGACGGGTTCGAAGATTAAACGCGCTGACCAGTTCCAGGATTCGCCTCACGATCGCGGCCGACAGAGTCGGCGAATCCGTCGTGACTGAGATCCCCACTACGCCCGTCTTGACCACTACATTGGCAGTGATGCGCTTCCGAAGCGCACTGACAGCAGTTTCGAGTTGCTGTGTCGGAGTGCCGCGGCCGCCATACTTGTCGATTAGACGAACCGGAATTTGTCCGCCATCACGGACATTGCTGAGCGGCGTCTGTGCCAAGGTATCGAGAATCCCCCGCGAGGTTACAAGGTCAGCGTAGAACGAGGGCGAGGACGTCGTTTGACTGCTTGGAAGGCTCAACCCAAGCTGGGAAGCCACTCCCGCCAGCGCGCTAGCGCTACTGGCTTGCGAAGTTTGAGGAAGGAATGAGGCGTCGGACGTGTACTTCGCTGGTAAAAGGCGCGAGATGCCACCCGCTACGATTCCGCCAACGACGAATGCCCCGATGATCAGACCACGTCCTCGTCGAAGGCGCCCCAGGTAGGGTGACAGGTCGATCTCGTAGGCGTCGGTCGCTCCGGGATTCTCCTGCTCAGACGCTGAGCGGTCGTTCATGGGTGCCATGCTCTGCTTGTGCCGCTTCCGAGAGTGCGGTTATGGGTACAACGCTCTGTTATACTTGCGCACGGGCGTCCTGGGAAAGAGGTCGGCACTGGCAAATTGTAGTTATGCATAGGCACGGGAATTGGGCCGTGGAGTGTTGGCGCCGAAGAGTTTGCGGTAAATTGGCATGCTCAGCTTGCAAGCGGTGATCGTCCGCGTCAGACGGGCTAAGGTAACCCCGTCGCGGAATTTACTCAGATAGCGATTGGGATGGAGTGGCCTAGATGCGCTGGACTTGTGCGAAGAGCCCTGGAGCCGGTTGAGGACCCATCACCGAGAGGGGCTTGTTTATTGTGCGTGAGATTGTGCGTGCTGCCATTCGATTCGGTTCTCACTTGTTGGCATTCGCTGCGCGGCGCTCGCGTATTGCCGTTGGGTCGACGCCGCGACGGATAGAGCTTGAGGCTCGCGAGGCGCACGAGCTCGTCATTGTGACCCTGTCCGAGATTGGGGATGCGGTCCTGTTCTCGGCTTTCTTACGAAATGTGCGCGCGGTTGCACCGCGCGCGCACGTTACTTTGGTGGTTCGCCCCGAGATCGCCCCGTTGTTCGCGCACAGCCCCCATGTCGACGTGCTCCTGAGGTACGATCCAAGAGCTCCAAGGACGCTGCGTATGCTGGTCCTTCCGCTTCGCGCGTATCGCTTCGCTCGGCATCAACTCCGTGCTGTAAAGTATGATGTCGCAATCGTGCCTCGATGGGATGTAGATCACCACCTTGCCACCGCAGTAATGCTTTTTAGCAATGCCCGCCGGAGGGTCGGCGTGTCGGAAACGGTAAACGAGCGGAAGCGGCTTCTCAATGCAGGCTTCGATTCGCTTCTGACCGACGCTTTTGTCGACAAGTCGGCTGCGCACGAGGTTGACCACTACTTGCACCTGCTCGGGTTCCTTGGCGGTCGGGACCTCAATGGCGCGCTCGAGTTATCGATTGCGAGTGAAGATCGTTCCGTCGCGCGGGATAGTTTGCTCCGCGGCGGCCTGCGCCCGGAGGAACGCATTGTTGCGTTTGGGATCGGTGCTGCGCATCCAAAGCGGCGGTGGCCTGTGGCCAGATTTCTGGAGCTCGGCATCATGTTGCACAACCGCTTCGGCGTGCGGCTGGTGGTTGTAGGCGGTGCCGATGACGTTACGTTGCAATCTCAGCTTGTTGACGGGCTCGGGGGCTGCGCCATCCCGCTCGCAGGTATGCTGACACTGCCGCAGACCGCGGCGGCGCTGGAATGTTGTTCGTTGTTGGTTGGCAACGACTCGGCGCCGGTACACCTCGCTGCTGCGGTAGGCGTACCATGCGTCGAGATATCGTGCCATCCAGTTTCAGCCGACCCTGCCCACGCGAATTCGCCGGAGCGGTTTGGGCCATGGGGCGTTCGCTCAGTGATTGTCCGACCGCAAGCTGTCGACGCCGGGTGCGCGGACGCATGCATCGCGGATACGGCGCACTGTATCCTTGGCGTAACGACCGCGATGGTCCTGGAAGCATGCGAAGTACTCCTGCAATGATCGGCAGTGGCTCGGTAGTCGGGGCACAGAAACGCTGCTATTGTGGATGCGTCAACTCCGTGGGTTCGATCCCCGCGGCGGTCTGCGGAGACGGAGCCGGTCGGTACGCGTCGGCGGAATTGAAGGATTGCGTGTTGGTCCATCGCTGCGACTTAGCACAGTGCGCGAGCTGAATTCATGGACCCAACTGCACCAGATGCGCTAACGGACTTGCAACCTGTGCAGCCGAAGATAGTCTATCGGACCCGCACAGCGACTCCGGCCGACGCCGCGAGGTTCCATCCACCCCATCCCTCGGCCACCCTCGACGTTCGAACCGCAGCCAAGTCAAACGTCGCGTTACCGAATCGCGTAAAACGCATTGCATTAACTCCGGCTGTTGCAGTCGTGGTCGGGCTGCTCGAAACTTCAGTGGACGTATTCTCGCTCATCTTCAACAGATAGAATGTCGTTCGCCCATCTGAGCGATACCTGTCCCACGCAACCGTCGCTGCAGCAGGCGAACCGATACCGACACCGGCGCCGATGACTTTGCCTTCTTCGGTGTGGCCCTGGCGAATCGGATCGTGCTCGTAGATTTTTCCTTCCGGTCGATACTTGCCGAGCGCTGTCGGGTCTCCGTCGAATACCTCTGCTCGCACCGCATCCATCGATGATGAATCGGCATGCTGAAACGCCTTGCGGAATCCAACCATTGCGATGCGTGTGAGATCAGGTTGAGCTTCAACGGCACGGAGGTTCTCGTTGTGGTCTTCGTGGCTATATTCGCCGTAAATGTCGACACCGCTGTGCGGCAGAACCCATCGCATGGCAATCGATGCCAACTGATTTTTCAACGCATCCTGATTACCTGCGCCGTCGACTGCGGTGCCATGACTGAGCGATGTCTTTAGTAAGCCTTCAAACGGCGTTCGCAACGGGTCCGAACTGAAGTGTCCCGTCCACGCCTCGTGGAAATACCGGGCGCCGGTGATCTCCAGCCCAGGGAAAACTCCCGGGCTGAAGGTCGCGACTAACCCGGACATGAGTCTCCTCCGCCCTGAAGAATCCGGGTTGACGTACGTGTCGGGCCCCTGTACTGGTGAAAAGGCTGACTGAAATTCCATGCCGTATTCAACGCGCGCCTGGAGAGTGCCAATGTGGACGTTCGTCGGCCCCTGCGTGCCCAGGAACACACGTGGTACGCCGGCGGCGTTGTTCCCCATGATGTACGGGAACATCGTGGATGGTCCCCACCATTCGTTTGCCGTCGTCGCGCCGAGCGAGGCTCCCAGCATGTCGAGGCGCACCGTGGTTTCACCAAGGTCCGCGTGATTGTATGCTGCGTTGCCGAACCGTTGCGGTCGATCGATCACTCCAGGTGCGATGGGGTCGGCGAATACACCCGCACGTGCGTCACCATTCGGCCTCAACGTGAATCCCTGGTTCTCCGCCCGAAACGCAATCGGTTTCACAATCGCCGTGAACGGTCCCGCCGCAAACGCAAAGCCCGCCGCCATCGATGACGTCAACCCACGTCCCGCCCATACCGGTCCTTCGTTGATCCCGTATGGATACGAGCTGTTGTAGCGCTCCGTAACCTCGACCGGCAATACTCGAAAATGCGCCGCTGATTTTGGTTTCTCGAACAGCCAACTATTCGCCCACGGGTGTTGGCCGCGCACTGACGTCAACGAGTCAACCACGCTCGGTGCAAACCCACGCAGTCCCCATGGTAGCAAGGGCGTCTTGCCGAGCGACTCTAGATAGCGCAAATAGTTGTCAAGGTCTCCACCCACGTAGATCCCGCCGCTCGCACCCTCGATTGATCGCGCTGACTGGGCGCGTACTTGCGGCGGCACCAACATGAATCCACCAACCGCGAGTAGAGCTACCCGACGTAGGGTGCGAAGGCGTTTTTGTAGCGAGACGTATGAGGCCGCCGATGACATGCCCAAAACCTAGCGCATCGCTGATCTGTCGGCAGGTGGCGATCGCCTTGGGCAACCAAGCACTTCGCCTGAAGGGGGGTCAAGAGTTATGTTACGCCCACGTTTGAATTCAAATGGAGAGTTGCTTGGCGTTCTGCCGCTCTATACTGCTGACTGTCGCGGCGTCGGTCTCGATCACGACTGCCGCCGTCGCGCAGGACACCACACGCATCTTCATCCGCCCGACGTCGGAGGCAGCCGACAGGATGCGCCTGGGGCAGCTTGCTGGCGATACCACGACGCTCGATGCGTATCTCATACGTTCGCCGTCGATGTTGCTGCCGCGGGCAGCCGTGAAATCCGGCTGGACGCTGAATGCAATTCAGCCGGACTTCCAGCTCATCAATAATACGGCAATCCCATTCGGCCCGAACACCGGGGCAATGTGGGCCGAACGCGGCGTAAGTTGGCGGCTTACGGCAGGACTCGATCTGAGCCGCGGTCGGTTCCGCGCGGTCGTCGCGCCCGACCTCTGGCACATGACCAACACTCCGTTTGACTTCACCGGCCCGATTGGTCTTTACGTCAACAAGCCAGTTCCCGAGATCCGTTATGGGAACGGCTTCGCCAATATCTGGTACGCTCAGCCGTACTCGGCGGACGTGCCATGGAGGCCGGGCGCTACACCGGCGTTGAGACTGTGGCTTGGCCAGAGCGGTGCATGGTATGACACCGGTCCAGTGGAGATTGGTGTCACATCCGAAAATATGTGGTGGGGTCCCGGTATCCAGAACGCGATCATCATGAGCGACAATGCGGCTGGCGTGCCGCGCATCGAACTGCGGACGGCGCGGCCGCTCAGTACGCGTTTTGGTAGCTTCGAGGCGCGGTGGTTCGTTGGAGCGTTGTCCGAGTCGCAATACTTCGATACGACCAAGGCCAACGATGTGCGTTCGCTGGCTGCCGCCGTTGTCACGTGGCGACCGGCTTTTCAGCCCAACCTGTCGCTGGGTTTCACGCGCGCTGTCTTTGCGACGTCATCGGGCTATGGATCCGTACCCTTCCGCTGGCTGGATGTGTTTGCGGCGACCGGGCATCCTGCCAACCATCCGGCCTCGGATTCCACACTCACCCCGGGCGGGCGGGACCAACTTTTCTCGCTGTTCGGACGCTGGGTGTTGCCGTCGGATGGCTTCGAGTTCTACACGGAGTGGGCCAGGCAGGAGTTACCGTATTCGCTTCACGACCTTGTCACCGCGCCGACCCGGTCGCATGGCTACACCCTCGGCCTGCAATACCGCACTCCGGTGCCCATCACCGATCCGGCCTATCGCCTACAGTTCGAGGTCACGACGCTGGAGCCGAGTGCGTCGGCCAGGGACCGGCCGGAAGGCGTCTTCTACACCAGCCGTCGCGTGATTCAGGGTTACACGGAGCTTGGCAAGCCGATTGGTGCCGCTATAGGGCCCGGGTCGTCAAGTCAGTGGCTGGCGATTGACCGCGTCTGGGCCACCGGCTCGGTAGGGTTGACCTTCAACCGGGTTCGCTGGGATGAGGGCGTCCGCGCCGCTCGTGTGTGGCCCGGATACCTGGGAGATTGCAACCAGGATGTCTCCATAATCCCGGGCGTCCGCGGCGGACATTCGCTTGGGAATGGTTACCTTTCTGCCGATCTGCAGGTCGCGGATCGATTGAATTATCACTTTCAGAACCTTTCCGGCTGTTTCGGGCCGGACAAGGTTGACGTGCACAACACGACGCTCTCCATCTCGTTCTCACCATTCAGGTGAAATATCTACTACTGGGTGACAGCAGAGGCTGGCAGGATATTTGCGCCGACCGACGAGCAGTGATGTCAACCTGCTCCTTGCTACCCGCCTCGACGCGCGCGCATGACGCCTGATTCGTCCTCCGAGCCCGGCCAGCATCTACGGCTATCTTCTCTACCCAAAACTGTTCGCAGTCGTAAAGGATTCAGCGCCACAGCTGAATGGCCTGCGCGCGTGCTTCGCCAACGTCGACCCGTGGCGGTCCGCCGGCACGCTGTCCGACTGATCAAGCGTCTCCTCGTTCTTGGCATCGCTGACGTCTCGGCTGTGCTGGTCATCCAGGCAGTTGTCTGGTTTCTTGCCAGCACCGCCAGCTTTCCGTCCATGAGCGGGCTCCCAACCCCTTTCGGCCCCGCACCGGCGCTTATGCTGCTTGCAAGTTTGCTGGTAACAGGGAATTACTTTCGAGGCGTACACCTCTACCAGGCGGCGCGACTTGCCGCGGCTTCCTCGGTGGCTGCCGCGGTGTTTCTGTGGCCTCTCGTGGCCATCCACGGCCCGGCAGTAGCACTCCAGCTATTCGTGGCGGTCGCCGCAGCCCTGTGGTTCATTCTGGCCGCCGAGCGACGGCTCACCCAATGGTTCCTTCGCGTGATTTGGCCAGGCCCCAACGGCTCCACGCCGGCGATTGTGGTCGAACGCGCCGACGCAGAGCAGTGGAATTTCGATCACATGACCACCGACTTCGGTGGCGATTACAGGCCGATCGGGACGCTCACCCTGACGACGGACGGCAAGCACCGTGACGCACTGACGAGGCTTGCCCACGCGATCACGTCGGTAGGCGCCGAGGCTGTCATCGTCGGCTCGCACCTTGAAGAGGAGCAGGTGAAAGAGGTGCTGGACATCAGCCTTTCGGCTGGCTGCGAATTTCTTTATCCTGCTCGATCGGTACAGATCGCCGGTCACCGGCCGCTGCTCGTCTGGCACCAGGATGAGCCCTTTTTCGAGCTCGGGGCACCCCTCCTCAAGGCGCAGGCGCTCGTAATCAAGCGCGCCGTGGATGTGGCCGGAGCGATCCTCGCAATGCTTCTTGTCGCGCCTGTGATGGTCGTCGTCGCCGTGCTGATTCGCATCGACTCGCCCGGTCCGATCTTTTTCTGGCAGGATCGCGCCGGACTGGGCGGCATGCGCTTCCGCATGCTCAAGTTCCGGACGATGCGCGTGGGTGCAGACGATGAGAAGGAGGATTTTGCCTACCTCAATCACACGGGGGATCCCCGTCTTTTCAAGATCCCCAACGACCCTCGCGTTACTCGATTTGGAGCCTGGCTCCGACGCTGGAGCATCGATGAGCTGCCACAGTGCTGGAATGTGCTGATCGGCGACATGTCCCTCGTGGGGCCGCGACCGTTCTTCGAGTCCGACCTCGAATCCTACGAGGATCACCATTTCCGCCGGCTGGACGCAAAGCCTGGAATCACGGGGCTGTGGCAGGTCAACGGTCGCAGCGATATCGTGGATTTTGAGGAAGTGGTCCG
>Ga0209483_1000545_pt1 | contig 32151 bp, 33 predicted proteins | sample NGEPerA_FD_184508 | JGI IMG/M metagenome (GOLD analysis project Ga0209483, IMG submission 184508) | Arctic peat soil microbial communities from the Barrow Environmental Observatory site, Barrow, Alaska, USA - NGEE PermafrostL2-A... | ecosystem: Environmental > Terrestrial > Soil > Wetlands >... | reverse complement strand
GCTGCACAGTTGCATGGCGCAAGCCGCCAAGACCGCCAAACTTGCCTTCTCTGGACAGACGGTGAAGTTGCATCAGGAATTTCAGATCGGCGCGCATGACTCAAACGACCTTGCTTCATTTCTGTCACGTTGCGACACCGTGCTTGCCTCGGTGCAAAATGCCGCGAACCTTGCCGCGTTGACACTCAAAGGCTGGACGACCGCCGAAACGACGGCTTTTCAAACCGCGCGAACTGCTTTTGGCCCTGCCGAACAATTCCGCACCCAATCCATCGGCGGGGCGAAGGACACGACCACGACCAAGAACACCGACGCAGCCACGCTTTACGAAAATGTTTTGACCATTCAAAACGCCGCCGACCTGCAATTTCCGGCGGGCAACCCCGCCAACGCCGGAGTGCGCGGACAATTTCTGCTCGGCATCTTCCCGCCCGACCACGGCGGCAACAATGCTCCGCCAACACCGCCGCCCGCGACACCGCATCCGTAAATCAATAACAAGGTCTGACCACTTTATTGAGCGTGGCGTAAAACAGAGGCGGGCATATAATCACCACCGCCCGCAAGAGGCAGGAAAACCTAAAAACTTTTGAAAACCAAACTCGCTATTATTATCAGTGAGTGTATCGCCCTGCTTATTTGGGTGAGTCCGGCCTACGCACAAGCGCCAAGTTCGTTAGCGGGGGACGGTTTCTTGGCGGGCGTTTCAAGCGGAGCCTATCCTTTAGCCTCTTCTGGTTATTTCCTTTTCATTCCAGCCAATTCTGGCAGCGGCTATCAGGTGATTGGTATCTATAATGTTATCAATAGCAGCGGAACTTACACATATACTCCTACAAGTGCTTCCACAGCTACAATAAATGCAAATGATTCGGTAGGAGGGGCACTTGTTTTGAGCGCAAGTTTTTCATCAGCCAGCTCTGGGAGTTTTTACGAAACGGCAATTTCTTATCCTGGTGCCTATCAGAGTGGCAGCTTTGGATTTTCATCCGTCAATGCACCGAGTTCGTTGGCTGGCAGAACATTCAATTGCAGCGTCGTTAATGGGGCTTCGCCGTTTTTAACCAGCGGCAGCTATACGATTACGATTGCAAATTCAGGTAACACATACACTGTTTCAACTGGTCAGTCGGGAACCTACTCTTATTCCATGCTTAATCGAAGCGGAGGAATGGTGCAGCTTAATGATTCAGTCACTGGTGCTACTACTGCATATTTTGGTTTTTCTAGCGCGGCTGGTGGTGGTTTTGCAATAAAAGCGTCATCCGGGACAGGTTATCAAGTGGGAACCTTTGTTCTTTTGGACACCACCTCGCCAACCGTCGCAATCACTGCTCCCACCACCGGCCAAAACTGGTATAATTTGGTATTCACGATCACTGGAATTGCCAGCGATAATGTTCAGGTGGCTGCCGTATATTACCAAGTTAATAGCCAAGGTTGGAATCTGGCTTCAAGTGCTGACAACTGGGCAGATTGGTCAGCGAATATCGGGTTGCTGCCGGGAACAAATATTATTCAGGCATATTCAGTAGATACGAGCGGAAACTCCTCACCAATAATCACACAGAACATGTTTTATGTATTGCCCGCTCCGATTTCAGTTCAAATAAATGGCTCCGGCACAATCTCACCAAACTACAACGGTCAAATGCTGGACATTGGCAACAGTTACAGCATGACCGCGACACCGAGTGCTGGCGTAACATTCACAGGTTGGACAGGCAGTTTGACAACAAGCAGTAGCACTATCCAGTTTGTCATGGCTTCCAACCTGTTGTTACAGGCAAATTTTGTGGACGCGCAAAAGCCAACCAATAGCATCACCACGCCGACATCGGGGCAATTGTGGAGTAACGGTGTGTTCACGGTGACGGGCAAGGCCAGTGACAACGTGGCGGTGTCAAATGTTTGGTATTCGTTGAACAATGCGGCATGGACGAACCCTGCGACGGCCAACAACTGGAGCAATTGGACGGCGACAGTAAATCTGATTGCTGGCACCAACACGATTCAAGCCTACGCGATGGACACCAGCGGCAATATTTCAGCTACCAACAGCGTGAGTTTCAATGCGATCTTGAGCACGGTGCTAACGGTTAGCACAAACGGTTTGGGGTCTTTGAACCCGAATTACAACAACGCGCTCTTGCAAGTTGGGAAAAGTTATTCCATCACCGCGACGGCAGGGACGGGCTTCGTGTTCACGAACTGGACGGGCGGCGTCTCGTTGCCGCTGGCGGTGCTAACGAACAAGGCGACATTGCAGTTCGTGATGCAAAGCAATCTGGTATTGCAGGCAAACTTTGTGGACACGAACAGGCCAACTTTGAGCATTACTAATTTGGCGTCGGGTCAGCGGGTGAGCGATGTCGTGTTCACGGCCAAAGGGACGGCTTCGGACAACTGGCAGGTTGCCAGCGTGCAGTATCAATTGAATGGCGGAATCTGGACAAACGCGACCGGCACTACAAATTGGTCAGCGCCGTTAACCCTGACGCCGGGAACAAACACGTTTGCGGCTTATGCCACCGATACCTCCGGCAACAATTCGACGACCAACAATGTGAGCTTCCAATTTGTAGTAACGAATTTGCTGTTAGTGCAAGCGACGGGATTGGGAACCATTTCACCAAACTATAGCAATTCATGGTTGGAAATCGGCCGTAATTACAGCATGACCGCCACGCCTGCCACCGGCTTTGTCGTCACCAATTGGACTATTTCAACTAACTGGCTTGGTGGACGCATCACCAACAGTGCCACGGTGCAATTTATGATGGCGTCGAATTTGACGCTGCAAGTCAATTTTGCAGACGTGACCAAGCCGACGTTGACGATTTCGTCCCCCACTTCGGGGAAGAAGATGACGAACGCACTGGCAAACATAATCGGCACGGCATCTGACAACTGGAAAGTTAGCGGAGTGTGGAATCAGTTGAATGGCGGAGCTTGGAATTTGGCGAACACGACCAACAGTTTCACCAATTGGACAACCACGCTGACCTTGCTTGTCGGCACCAACACGGTGAAATCTTATGCACTCGATTTGGGCGGAAATTTTTCCCTGACCAACACCTTGAGTGTGGTTTCGAGTAACACTTTCATGTTGCAACTCACCTTCACGAACACGCCGCCAATGCAAACAAATGGATTGGTTTTCAACCTGCAATTATCAACCGGCTTGAACGGACACATCCAAGTTTCTACGAACCTGACAAGTTGGACAACGCTGACAAATTTTGTCGGCACCAATTCCACGCTCACCTTCCGAGACCCTGCAGCAACAAATTCAGACCGTAGATTTTACCGCGCGGTTATACCTTAAATTAGTCAGTCCCAAGCATTGAAAAATTCATCCGCGCCTCTGCGGTTCAAAAATTAAACATTAAACTTGAACAGCAGCACGTCGCCGTCTTTCACGACGTATTCCTTGCCTTCCATCCGATACAAACCTTTTTCGCGCGCGGCGGCGACGGAACCCAGTTTCACGAGATCGTCGTAAGCCACGGTCTCGGCCTTGATGAAACCGCGCTCGAAATCGGAGTGGATGACGCCGGCGGCTTTCGGCGCGGTGTCGCCGTTGTGGATCGTCCACGCGTGGACTTCTTTTTCGCCCGCCGTGAAATACGTCCGCAGGCCGAGCAGATGATACGTCGCGCGGATGAGCGCGCCGACGCCGGATTCCGCGACGCCGAGTTCCTTCAAAAATTCCTTCGCCTCGGCGTCCGACAAATCAACCAAATCACTCTCGATCTGCGCGCTGATGACAACGGCTTCGCACGCGAAATGGCTTTTTGTGTATTCGCGGACTTTGAGGACGAACGGATTTTTGTCCGCCGTGGCTAGATCAGATTCTTTCACGTTGCACGCAAAAATCGTCGGCTTGTCGGTCATCAGCCAAAACAGACGCGAAACGGCCTTTTCTTCCGGCGTGAGTTCGAGCGTGAGCGCGGGTTTGCCGGCGTTGAGGTGCGGCTCGATTTTTTTCAGGACAGTTTCCTGCGCGAGCGCTTCCTTGTCGCCGCGTTTGGCGTCCTTGGCGACGCTGGCGAGACGTTTTTGCACGGCTTCCAGATCAGCGAGCACCAATTCGGTCGTGATGGTCTCGATGTCGCGGATGGGATCAATGTTGCCCGCGACGTGATGGATGTCCGCGTCCTCGAAGCAGCGCACGACTTGGACGATGGCGTCCACTTCGCGGATGTGGGTTAAAAATTTATTGCCCAAGCCTTCGCCCGCCGCCGCGCCTTTCACCAGTCCGGCGATGTCCACAAATTCCACCGCCGCCGGGATGATGACGCTCGTCTTGGCGATGCCCTTGAGCACTTCGAGCCGCGCGTCCGGCACGGTGACGATGCCGACGTTCGGGTCAATGGTGCAGAACGGATAGTTCGCGGCCTCGGCCTTGCGCGAGCGCGTGAGGGCGTTGAACAAGGTTGATTTGCCCACGTTGGGCAGTCCGACGATTCCAGCTTTTAGCATAAAATTTTTACCGCAGAGGCGCGGAGACGCAGAGAATTACATGAAATCGCAAACGCAGAAAGTTTTTGTTCTCAAATTTTGTGCCGCGCCAATTGCCACGCGATGTGGATGCCGTCGAAAATCGCCACGACAATCAGGAGCAAGCCGGAGAAATGTTGCATTCGCAGCAGGGTTTTTTCGCCGAATTGGCCGTGCTTACGCGACATTCCGAAACTTAATCCGCAGAACCACGCATTCGTGCCGAGCGCGACGCCGAGGACGCACGCGGTTTTGGCCGCGAACGTGTCGGCGACCCAATCCTGATCCGCGAAATAAGCCTCGTGCGACATCAAATATGCGCCAATGACCAGCCACGTCGCCAGCACGCCGACATTGCCCATGACGCGCACAAAACCCACGGCGAACGCGGAATGCGGGCACAATTTTCCCTCGATGCGCCCTTCAAGTTGTTCCGCCTTGGAACCGAATTGCGTTATGGCGGCGACTTTTTTTGCAGCGAGAAATCTTGCTCCGAGAAACAAAAGAAAAACAAACGTGAAAACTTTCATCGTCGCCTTGACGAGATGCGCGTCGAAAAAAGATGAGAAACCGGCGAACGCAATCGCGCAATAAATGACTTCCATCGTGGACGCGCCGAGGCCGATGAGCACCGCCCATTTGAAGCCGCGTTGCGCGCCTTCATTGATGATGGTCAAATTCACCGGGCCGACGGGAATTGACGAAAATAGAAAAGCGCTGACGAAACCGGCCAGGGCCGCGATAAAAATGGATGACGAGTCGGCCATGGATTTTAGTTCGCACCATCCGGCTCATCGTCTTCCTCTTCGATTTCACGCCGCCACGCGCGCGAGAGGCTTGGCCGCACGAAACCGTAAACCAGATAAGCGGTGAAAAACGCCGGCAGGACGTAGTAAAGAATTTTTTCCTGTAAAATCAAGATGCAGCCGGCAAACAGCGCGACGCCGATGGCTTTGACGAATGTGCTTTGCGAACGCAAGCCCAGCGACTTGAAGCTCGGATATTTCACCGTGCTGACCATCATCGCGGACAAAAACACGAGCACAAATGCAATCAAATAATTCCAGTGGCCGAGGCTTTTTTCCTTTTCGTTGAAATGGATGATCAGCAGCGTCAATGACGCAACCAAACCCGCCGCCGATGGAATTGGAAAGCCGAGAAAATCCTTGTTCACGCTGCTGTTTGGCATCGCAGCGAGGCAATTGAACCGCGCGAGACGGAACGCGCCGCACAACAAATAAATCGAGGCGATGAACCAACTAACTTGATGAAATTGCGGATAATCAATGAAGGCATCGCGCAGCACGACCCGCTGGACGAGGAACGCGGGCGCGACGCCGAAGGAAATAAGGTCGGCGAGCGAGTCGAATTCGCGCCCGAACGGGCTTTCGACGCCGCCCATGCGCGCGACGCGGCCGTCGAACAAATCAAAAATGCACGCGAGCAGAATGAACGCGAGCGAAAGTTTGATCTGCCCGAAATAATTGTCGCTGGTTGGATCGGCCTCGACGATTTTCGTCAGCGCCACGAACCCGCAGAACAAATTTCCCGCCGTCAGCAGGTTCGGCAGAAAATAAATTTTCAGCCGCGCGCTCTCGGCCGGTGCGTCAGGTTTGTTTTCAGGGTTCGCAGACATATTCAAATGAGTTCGGCCAGGATGGTCTGGCCGCCGACCACGCGGTCGCCAAGCCGGACTTTTACTTTTGCGTTCATCGGCAGATAAACGTCCACGCGTGAGCCGAACTGGATGAGGCTGATGCGTTCGCCGCGCTGCACGATGTCGTTTTGCGCGACCCACGGCACGATGCGCCGCGCGATCAGCCCGGCGATCAGGCGCACGCCGATTTTTGCGCCCATCGGCTCGCCGGATTCGATGCCGAGCAGGACATTTTCGTTGAACTGCGCGCAGTCGCTGCGCATGGCGTTGAGATACTGGCCGGGTGAATGTTTGAAAAAGGCGATGCGGCCCGCGACCGGCGAATTCTGGACGTGAACGTCGAACACGGAAAGAAAAATGGAGACGCGCTGACATTCGCCGCCCATGAATTCATTTTCCGTCGTGGAGTCAATCACGTCCACGTTGCCGTGGCCGGGCGCGACGACGAGGTTTTTCCCCGATGGCGTCAACGGATCGGGGTCGCGGAAAAAATAAGCGGTGAACGCGGTGAACAAAACCCACAACGCGATCAAAAACCAGGCCAGCGCCAGCATAAAGGTGCCGATCCATTTGGCCAGAAACGCCACGGCCAGCAGCACGATGACTGCGCCGAGCGAAAGGCCGATGAGCTTCAACGCGGACAGCGCGGCTTTGCCGGAGTGTTTCACCCCGCCAAGATAAATTTTTCGCGCGCGACTTGCAATTCGGCATTTTCAGTGCAAGTTGGTTTCCGTCGCAAAGAAAGGCGACGATTCAAACTGAAACGAAATTACCATTATGTCATTACACACACCTGATCTGACGAAATTCCCGCCGCGCAGCCCGCGCGTGCGGCTGGGCGGCTATGTCATCCTGCCACGGATGCTCGACAAGGGCCGCGCGACGGCCGCCGGCAAGAACGGCGAGTATCATTACGCCTGCCCGCTCGACCAGCGGTTTCTGGAATTTGTCGGCATCAACCCGGAAGTCCTGAAAAAGGAACTTGGCAAAAGCGATGGGGAAATCCTCGAATGGATTGAAAAGAATGCGGAGCACAAACGTTCGCCCGTGGAAATCGCCGCGTGGTCGGAGCTTGCCGAACAGCGCGTGCCGATGGATGTGGAATCGCGCGAGTTTTTCAACGGGCTGCATAAAGCCGCCGGGCCAAAGCGCGAGGACATTGCGACGTGGTTTGACCTGCTCGACATGGACGATTTTGTGACTTTCGGCGGCAAGGCCTGAATTTGAATCAAAAGTCCCTACCCTTTTCATTCCAACTTGCGCACCCCGCCCGCGTCTGCGAAAATTCAGCGTCGCGCGCGATGCACAACCAACCACAAAATTACCCCAAACATTATTGCGGTGTCTTCGGAGTTTTCGGCCATCCGAACGCCGCCGAGCTTGCCTACTACGGACTTTACGCGCTTCAACATCGCGGGCAGGAAAGCGCCGGCATCGTCACCTGCCACGACGGCAAATTTTACAAGTATCACGGCATGGGCCTGGTTCCGCAAATTTTTAACGACCCGAAAATTTTGCACGACCTCGTCGGCGAAATGGCCATCGGCCACACCCGCTATTCGACCACCGGCACGTCCAATCTCCGCAACGCCCAGCCGCTCACCGTGGACTGCGCGCGCGGGCAGATCGCCGTCGCGCACAACGGCAACCTGACCAACGCCGCCGCGCTGCGCGACGAACTGGAAAATCGCGGCCTCGTTTTCCAGACCACCGTGGACAGCGAGATCATCATCATGATGCTCGCGCAGCCGGAAATCGGCGGCGTGGCCAACTCGCTCGCCAACACGCTGCGCCGCATCGAAGGCGCGTATTCATTGGTCATAATGACGGAGAAGGAATTGATCGGCGCGCGCGACCCGCACGGGTTTCGTCCGCTCTCAATCGGCAAAACGGCGAATGGCGCGTGGATTTTGTCGAGCGAGACGACGGCGTTTGATTTGATCCACGCGCAATTCATCCGCGACGTTGCGCCGGGCGAAATCGTCATCATCAATGACAAGGGCCTGACCAGCATCCAGGCTTTTCCTGAACACAAAAAGCGCGCGTTCTGCATTTTTGAATACGTTTATTTTGCGCGGCCAGACAGCGTCATCAACGGCCACAGCGTCTATGAAGTGCGCAAGGCGATGGGCCGCCAGCTCGCGCGCGAGCATGGCGTGAAGGCCGACCTCGTCATTCCCGTGCCGGACAGCGGCGTGTGCGCGGCGATGGGCTATTCCGAGGAATCCGGCATTCCCTACGAAATGGCCTTCATTCGCAACCATTACGTCGGCAGAAGTTTTTTGCAGCCGACACAGCTCATCCGCGACTTCAATGTCCGCGTGAAACTCAACCTCATCGAATCGCTCGTGAAGGGAAAAAGCGTCATTATCGTGGACGACTCCATCGTGCGCGGGACGACATGCAAAACGCGCGTGAAAACACTCAAGGAAGCCGGCGCGAATGAGGTTCACGTCGCCGTGAGCTGTCCGCCGCACATGAACCCGTGCGTCTATGGAATTGATTTTCCCGACCGCAACAAGCTCATGGCCGCGAACAATACCGTGGACGAAATCCGCAAATACCTCAACGCCGACTCGCTCCATTATCTCTCGCAGGCCGGCATGGTCGCCGCCACCGGCCAGCCGAAGGAAGCTTTCTGCATGGCCTGTTACGACGGCAATTATCCCGTCGCCTACGATCCGCTGCTGGACAAGCACATCATCGAACGCCGCCGTAAACAGACGCAAACCCTCGGCGAAGCCGCTGCAAAAGAGGACGAGCAGATCAAATTATTGCAGGTTTGACGTCAAAGACATTCCGCTCAATCAATTTTTCCGGAGTTTGATTTCAAATCAATTGATGCAATAAAAAACCCACTTCTGCTTCAGCGGAAGTGGGTTTTTGAAAATTAAAATTTAATTTACGGAGCAGCGTAACCGCGATATCCGCTCGGCACAGTGCCGCCGGTTCCCGGATTAAGATGTGGTGGCGTCCCAGAAATAAAAACCAGCGGCGGCCCGGGTGACGGTCCGCGGGGCATACTTGGAGTTCCAGAAGCCAACGCCGTCGTGCTTGCTGAACTTTCAGTTTGGGCAACTTGGGTCAGCACTGTGCTAACTGAAGGAATGTTACCATTGTAGCTGGCCAGCGTTTGATTGATTGAATCTTTCAATTCGGGAATGGCAGCCACAATGCCCGCCAAAATTTCCTTTTCGGCTCCGGGAACCACTTGCGCAACTGCAGTAGCCACGTTCGGATAAGCCGCAGGAAACGCCCGGCACATTGCTTCAACTATCGCACCCACCTTCGCGGGAGCCGCAGCGGCGGCAGCCCGCGCGATTACTGCAACCTGATTTGGAACCAACACAACGGCGGTGGCCGCAGCGGTCGCGGCCATTGCGGGCGATGCTTGGGCGATGCTTCCAACAATTGCCGGGGCGGCGGCGGGATTCAAACCAACGGCAGCTTTGACGACATCAATGGTGGTTTGCTTGATATTTTTTGTGTCCGCCGATTTCACCAATTCAGCCGCCTTGGCGGGCAATTCGGCAGAAGTGGCTGTGGTTAAAACGCCCAAGATGGGGCTGGCAGCGGCGTCTTGACCGGCGCACGCTTTGCCCGCCATCGCCAAGGCAACGGCCATTGATAAGAGCGTTGTATAATATGTTGTAGGTTTCATAAATTGTTAATAGAGCTTTTCAATCCTCAATAATTCAAACTGAATAACTATTATCTAAAACAGTCCATTCTGTCAACAGTAAAAACATTAAATGTTTAAGTGTTTTTTTGTTTGCCGTCCAAATGGCGTCAGGCATCATTTGTCCGCCTTTTGGGCATTGGATCAATACGGAGTGAGCAGCAACAAGTTTATTCAATCAAAGTCACGCCCTGGTTTTTCCGCACTGATCGTGGGCGTGTGCCTGCTGGTTATGGCGAAAAATGTCTCCGGGCAGGAGGCGTTGCGCATTTCCATGGCGGGCGATCTGGCGGCGGAGTCGCAGCATCAGGCTGACAGCTCCATTGGCTATTACAATCTGCTGCTGGGGCGGACGGCGTGGCGTTTTTCTTCCGGCTTGAATTTGGAATATGATGATAACGTCCGCCTGGAGCAAAATGGTGAAGGCGACCTCATTTTCCAGCCCAGCTTGAATACGCAGATGCACTGGCCGTTGACGCTCAAAAACAGCCTGGATTTCTCGCTGGGCGTTGGCTATTCGGAATATCTTCAGCATCCGGATTTGAGCCAGTTTTTCATCAATCCCGGCTCCGGCTTTTCCTTTGATTTTTATGTGGGCGATTTCAAGATCAACCTGCATGACCGGATTACCATCACGGAAAACACCTATCAAAATCCGGGCGCGGGCGGTGGCAACCAAAATCTGGAGAGCCTGGAAAACACGGCCGGCATCAGTTCGCTTTGGGATCTGAACAAGATAATTGTCAACCTCGGTTACGACCACGTCAACTACGTCTCCTTGTCGTCGCAAGCCGGGCAACAGCCTGACGCGGCCTCGGAAAACATCTACATCAACGGCGGGGTGCGGGTTCGACCGGAACTGATCATGGGTTTGGAAGCGGGTGGAACCGTGATTAGCTACAGCCAGGAGAGTTCGTCCAATTCGCTGGCCATTCCCGGCGCGGTGCAGTGGAATGCCGGCGCTTTTGTCAGTTCCCAAATCAGCGAATACCTCAACACCCGCGTGGATGTAGGTTATACCGATTATGCCCCTGACTCGACATCTACCAATCTATTCACAAGCGACAGTTCTGGTTTTTATTTTTCGTTTTCACTTTCCCATCGCGTGAACCGTTTTGTGAATTACACGCTGACCGCCGGGCGCAGCACGGATTTGTCCGCCTACGGCCAGGCGCAGACCTACTATTTTGCGAGCCTGACGCCCAACTGGAATTTCTTGAAAAAATATTCCATCAGCACGCCGATCTCGTGGCGAGAGGGAACCACGGTCTACAGCGGCACGGCGGCCAGCAGCGAAAATTACGATCAAATCCAGCTGGGACTGAACGTCGGCCGCAGCATCACAAAAAATCTTTCTGCCGGAATTTCCTATCAATTTGTCAGGGAAACCTCCAATTTGGCGTCATTCAACTACACGGTCAACATTGTTAGCTTGAATTTTAATTATCAATTCTAAATACTGCCCGGGTTTATGCGAAGATTCATAATTTTTTCCCTGGCCAGTTTTGTCGCTTGGGGGGCGACCGCACAAATTCCCACTCCGTTGCCGTTTAATCCGGCGACCGCCGCCTCGTCCCCAGTGGTTGCCGGAAAGCCATCTCCCGCCGCGCCCGCGCCCCCGGCTGGCGGCAGCGTGGCCGCATCCGGGCTGGTCAACGGTTATGTGCCGGACGACACCTATAAATTGCGCGCGGGCGATACGGTCAGTTTTCAAATCCTCGAAGATCGCATCTGGAACCCCGTTGATGTGCCCAAACCCATCGTTGTGGCCGATTCGGGCGAACTCGACGTGCCTTACATCGGTCGTGTCTTGGTGGTGGACAAAACCTGCAAACAGGCTGCGGAGGACATCAAGGCGACCCTCGAAAAGGATTATTACAAAAAAGCCACCGTGGTTTTGTCCTTGAACACTGCCAACCGGATTTTGGGTGTTGTGTATATCTGGGGCCAGGTTCACAGCCAAGGTGCGCTGGAAATGCAGATGAACGAAAACCTGACGGCGGGCGAGGCAATTTTGCGGGCCGGCGGCTTTGCTGACTTTGCCAACAAGAACAAAGTGCAGGTGGTGCGCGCCGCCGCCGTCGGCGCCAACGGTGAAAAACAGACTTTCAACCTGGACATGGAGCAGATTCTTGAAAAGGGCAAAAGGGAAAAAGACGTTTTGCTGCAACCGGGCGATCTCATCATCGTGCCTTCGCGCCTGGTTAATTTCTAAACCGCCGTAATTTTTTTTCATGAACGAACAACCAGTTATTTCGTCGGATAACCGCCATATCCGCGCCGGGAAGTTTTTTGCGCGGGCGTATCGTTACCGCAAGATGTTCTTGAGGCGCTGGTGGGTTTTGCTGCTTTGCGCCGGCCTGGGGCTGGCGGCGGAAATGGTCTATCTGCACTATGCACCGCCGGTGTTCGTCTCGGTGGGCCAGATGATTGTCAGCATCAAGCTCAACATCTCGCAAGACTCGCTCTACACCGAGGAGCTGGGCAATTTTACCGGAACTCAAGCGCAGTTGATGCATGGACAGGACGTCTTGAAACGGGCGCAGGATCGCGTCGCGAGCGAGTATCCCAAGCTGGTTGCCATGCCGGTTCTTATTGACGTCAGCGTTCTGCCCAGAACCACAATTTTCGTCCTCCGCGCCACCGGCGAAAATCCCGATTACACCAAGGCTTATTTGCAGGCGTGCATGGAAGAATATATTGAACTCAAAAAGCAGATGGTGGCGCATACCTCGGACACGACCATCGCGGGATTGACCGAACAGATGGGGGGGTTGGACCGGCAGATCAAGAAGAGCGATGACGCGATGCAGGCATTTTTGAACACGAATGACATCGCACTCCTTCAAGAGGCCGGCGGTCTGGGCGGTTATTTGATTTCCCTTTATCAGCAACTGGCCAACGCCCAATCCGAAGCCGACTTGCTGCAAACGATGACACTGGATCAAAGCCTGTTGCTCGAACAGGCCCAGACACCCGTAATGGCCGGCCAGTATGGCGCGGGCAATGCCGCAGACAACAGCGTTTTGGTCAATGCCGGAATGGAAGGCCAATCCGGTCTGCTCGCTCCCACCACGATTGGCACCGAGTATCTCACCGTCAAGCAACAAATCCTGTTGTTAAAGGCCGATCGCGACCGCTACGCAGAATATCTGTTGCCCAAGCATCCGCAGATGGTGGCGCTTGATCAGGAACTCGACAAGCTCGGACAAGTGCTGGAGATTTACCGGCAGCAAAGTTTGGAGCAATTGGAAGCCAGAAAAAACGCCCTGGCTTTGCAAATCACAAATCTGGTGGCCCAAACCGTCGAACGGGGCAGGGAAAATCTGGTTCTTAGCCGCAAGGCCGCCCAATACGCTCGCCTGAAAGCAGGGACCGACCGCCTTCAAGAACTCTACGATCAGTTGCTCGCCACGTTGCAAACTTTGGATGTCAACAAGGAAATCAGCCCTGAATCCGTCACCATTTATCAACCGGCCAGTCCCGCCTATCAAGACAAAACCGTTCTTGATAAATACATGATTCTGGCTGGCGTGATCGGCTTTGTCCTGGGTCTCGTTGTTTTGCTCCTGCTGGATCGCGTGGATGACCGCATGAACTCCTTCACTGAACTGGAAGAGTTGTTCGACGAAAATGTGCTGGGCCAGATTCCCCGCGAGCGAGTGCCCGGCAGAAAAGCCGGCATCATTCCCGTCTTGCAGCCCAATGACCAGCGGCATCCGTTCGTCGAGGCCTACCGCAACCTCCGCTCCTCGCTGCTTTACATGACGCACACCGAGCCGCGTCCGCGCACCCTCCTCGTCACCAGTTCCGTGCCGGGCGACGGCAAATCCCTCACCGCGACAAATCTGGCCATCACCATGGCGATGGGCGGTTCCCGCGTGCTGCTGGTGGACGCCGATTTGCGCAAGGGCAATCTGCAAAAACGGCTCAACGTCGAGGCCGAAACCGGCTTCACCGAAGTGTTTTTGCAGGGCGCGGACTGGCATCAGGCGGTCAGAGAAACACCCGTGGCCGGTCTCTCCCTGCTGCCGCGCGGCGCGGTCACCCAGCGGTCCAGCGAATTTTTCATCGGCCCGATCATGGACAAATTTCTCAAAGAATCCGGCAAGGAATATGATTATGTGGTCATAGACACCGCGCCCGTGATGGCGGCGGATGATGTCACCAGCCTCGCCCCGCGCGCGGACGGCGTCATCTTCGTGGTGCGCGCCGAACACACTTCCTCGCGCGTCGCCCATGCCTCGCTCAACATGCTCTACCAACGCAAGGCCAATGTGCTCGGCTTGGTCTTCAACTCCGTCCATGTCGGCACCGGCGACTACTATTATTATTACCGGTATAAAGATTACGCCAAAGGCTGACGGCACCAGCCGGATAAAACCGGCCAAATACCATGATGGCCGTTGGGAACTGGTTCTGCCTCCGTTCCCGGCCCAAGCAGACTATTGAAATGCCGGTAAATTCCGTCATCAAGGAAGGCGACGCACGCGCGATGATTTTTCCGGATCAAATCAATTCACCGCCGCGCCCCCGACGGATTCCGGCTCAAGCCAAAAAGGATGGCGCAGATCACCAAAAATAAAAACAGCGTGGAATGAATCTGAAACGGAAAATCGAACAGCGCGTGGATCAGGCAGCCGCCCAGCCCCAGCCATGCCAGCACCACCAGCCGCCGGCTGCCCCGGATGCCGCCCGGCACAAACCAGCGCAGTCCCACGCACGCCAGCGCCGCCAGCAGCAATAAAAAACCGAGCCAGCCAAACGTGATGCGCGTTTCCAGCCAGTCATTGTGCAACTGCTCCGGCCAGTAAGTGTCCGTAGAATATCGGTAGAGCTGGAACACCGTCGCAAAAGTCCCCGCCCCGGTGCCGAACAGCGGATAATCCTTCGCCATCGGCTCCGCCGCCGCATACATTTCTTCCCGGACTTGATAACCCTCGCCAATCTGTTCCATGCGCGGCGCCAGCGAACTCCAGCCAAAATACCAGCCCAGCGAAATCGCGACCGTCAGAAAAAGCAGTAGCAATCCCGCCGTGCCCCAGCGGAAGGAACCGTCCTGCGAACGCCCTTCAAAACTCATCAGGCTGGTCAGCCCGATATAAATCAAAGCCACAATCAAAATGCCCGCCGCCACCACCGCCCCGGCCCGGCTCGTGGAAATGACCGGGCACGCCGCCATGATCGCCGCGCACAACAGCAGCCAGTGCCGCGCTTTGCCAAAACCTCCCGCGCGCTGCAGCGTCCACCAGAAACCCAGGCACACCGGCCAGAGCAGGTTGAAGTATTGCGCCGCGTTTGAGCGATACGCATACGGGCCGAATTGCGACAGGCCTTCGGGATTCACCTGCGGCTGCACCAGAAATAAAAGTTTGCTGGAACCCGCCGCGCGCTGGACGATGGCTTCCACGCCCAGCAACGCGCCGTTGATGCAAAGCACCCAGAGCAGCGTGCGCAATCGCGCGGGCAGCAGCGGCGCCGTTTTTTCCACGCCGCTTTTGGCACCGGTGAGAAACGCGCGTTCTTCCGTGGACGTCATGCCCGCCAGCCAGTCGCCCGCCGCCCAGAACGCGCCCGCCAGACCCAGATACATCCAGAAATGAAACCAAGTGCGCCGCCCGTCGAGGCTGTGCGGCAGCCAGTCAAGATGCCGGTGATAGTCGAACAGCAGCGTCTCGCTGTTGTAACTCGCGGCCATATTCAGCGCGCTGATCAAAATTTCCGCCAGCACCGCCAGCATCAGCACCGCCAGCGCGCGCGCGAGCAGGCGCGCGGCCGGATGGCGGTGGCGCGACAACGTGCCCGAACGCGCCGAAAATCTGTCCCAGCGCGGCGCGGGATAACCTTCCAATTTGCGGATGAAAAGTTTTGCCAGCAGCAGAATCCCCAGCGCATAACCGGCGAAATTCATGCACCAGACCGCCCACGGCTGCGTGGTGCCAAACGCCCACGGACTGAACACGAGCATCGGCAAAAGCAGCGCGCCGCTCAAATCATCGCACACGCGATACAATTGAACGTCCAACGCCCGCAAGATAAAAAACCGGTTCACGCTTTTGCTCCGCGCAGAGAATCGCTCCGGGCGGCGGGTGAATCTTGGTTCATGGTTCAAGTTTTGTCCATCCCCGACCCGTCGGGCGGGCGGGTTGATTTAACTCGAAGCTGTCGCAGTCAAAAAATCACGCCGCAGCCGCAGGTTGAAATTGGTGACGGTGCTTGCTTTCGCCGTTCACGGATTTTCTCCGCAAGCGCAGCCGCCAGCTTGTCAGCACGTCGTAAGTCACGGAATTTTTCAGCTTGGCGATGTCGCGCACGGTGATTTCTTCGCCGCCTTGTCTGCCCATCAACACGGCCTCGTCCCACATCTGCGCCTGCGGAATGTCCGTGATGTCCACCATCAGCGCGTCCATTGCCACGCCACCGACGAGCGGTGCGCGTTTGCCGTGAATGAGCGCCGCGCCTTCATTGCGCACGCGCGGAAAACCGTCGCCGTAACCAATCGGCAGAATTGCGATGCGCCGTTCGCTCGTCGCCGTGTAACGCATCCCGTAACCGACAACTTCGCCGGGCTTTAATTTTTGGATCGCCGCGATTTTCGCCTTCACGGACATCAGCGGTTCGATGCCGTCAATTTTCCGGCAGACCAGCGACGGGAAAACGCCATAAAGCAAAATGCCCACACGCACCATATCCAGATGCGCCTGCGGCAAATCCAAAAAGCCGCCACTGTTGCAAGTGTGCCGCAGTTTTACGGAAATTTTCCGCTGCTCCAGCGCGCGCAAAACTTCGCTGAACCGCGCGAACTGGAGATTCGCAAACGTTTTTTCCGTTTCATCCGATTGCGAGAAATGCGTCATGACGCCTTCGAGCGACAACGATTTTTCCGCGATAATTTTTTCGATGAGCGGCAACGCTTCGTGCCAGCGCACGCCGTAGCGGCTCATGCCGGTGTGGATTTTGACATGAACCGGAATTTTTTTGCCGAACTTTACCGCGATTTTCGCGAGCGAGCGGACAACATTCGGTTCGTTCACGCAAACGGTCAGGTCATGCGCGACGCACCATTCGAGTTCGGCTTCCTGCCGTTCGCCGAGCAGCAGCAGCGGCGCAGTGATGCCCGCGTCGCGCAGCGTCATCGCCTCTTCGAGCGTGCTCAAGCCGAAACCCCACGCGCCTTCCTCGACCGCGACGCGCGCCACGTCGAGCGCGCCGTGGCCGTAAGCCTCGTCCTTCACGACGGCCATCAATTGCACGTTCTTGGGCAAATCGCCGCGAATGAGTTGCAGGTTGCGGCGCAACTTGCCGAGGTCAATCTCGGTCCACGCCGGACGTTGCGGAAAATTTTCGGAATTCAAGTCCATTGCATCGCTGGAAAAGTTTTACCACGAAAGCAGCCGTTGACACGAAAATTCCGCACGGCTGGCGGCGTGGCTGTGCGCGCTGTTCACAGGAGGACAAGACAGCAACTGCATCTGCGGTTGAATGGCTACAGGTCTGCCGGTTACTTTGGTTTTGGCGATACAGTGCCTTGCTTTTGGCTCTCAATAACCGCTCTGAAATACTCGTCGTAATTGATGCCGTAACGTTCAAGGTTGGGAAATTCCCGCGGTTTGAACGGATTGAAAGGTTCACAAGCGACTTCAACCGGAGGCTGAATGATGGCTTTGACTTTGCAAGGGCCGATTTCAATGCTTAATGCCGGGGCATCCATTTCCCAAATAAATCTGGTGGCTTGTCTGCCCACGGCCGGGTTTTTGCCATAAGGCGTGTCTTGCAGATGGATGGCTCCCTTATGCGAAGCCAGCATATCTTTGCAAACATGGATGTAGCTGCGCCATTGTTCGGTGGCGGCGATGTGCCAGAGAGACTGCGCCAGCAGCAAGGCAGCGCTAAAATTAACAAGATACCGCCGGTGAGGTTCAAGCCACTCGGGACGACGGGAAAGGACAAACGCAACCGGCAGGAGTCCCATCGGCACCAGTAAATTCAAGAAGCGCGCCTCGTATTGTTTGGACGGATCCAATTGAGCCGGTGCCAGCAACGGCCAGGCACCCCAGAGCAGGATGACTCCGGCTAGAACAACAATTCCCGTTCGTTGAGTGATGACTCGACGGACTTGTGGCGACCAACTGGCAATCATCAATAATCCCCACAAATAGGTCCACATGATCGTCCATTCTGGATAGGCCAGTTCATTGAGCGCACCCGTCTTGAAGCTGCTTATGCGCGGCCCTTTGCCTGGATGAAGAAGCCCGTCGAGTGCAATATAAGCCGCCAGGCAGAGTAAGATGGCCGTAAGCAAAAAAATCGCTCGCTGCCAGTTCTTTTCCTTTCCAGTGAAAAAGCGCCAAAAAGCCAGCGAGGCCAGCAACGGTCCTAAAAACAGCAAGGATTCATAACTTCGCAGCAGAATTAAAGCGGAAACCAGCATTATGCCCGCTGAAATCGGAGTCAATGGTCGCGCAAACAAGATGACGAAACATACCGGCCAAAAAAAGGCGTGCGCCACAACGTGTTCACCTATTGCCACAAACGCCGCATTAAGATAACCCGCGCCGCAAGCCAGAACCACAATCCAGAAATGTTTTGGTGCGAGCCAATGGCAGAATAACATGGCAACGGGCCAAACCATGAAACAACCGGTCCCAAATGCAATTTGCAATTTCAACAGGTCGGTCATGCCCAATTTAATCGCAATGACTGCGGGAAACTCAAACAAGTAACCGGCGTAGCTGCGGTAAGGAATGATTTCCGCAAAATTTCCCGCCGTCAGCACGCGCAGAAAGTAATAAGACCCGTCGGAATACAAGCTGCGCGCGGTCAAAACGGCAAAGAGAAGTGACGCACAAAAGACCAGCATGGCCACCGGCATCAAACTGTAACGGTTGCGATTTATGGAAGGAAAACCCCCACCTCGCTGATTCATGCGGTTTACGCCATTCATGCAAAATTCCTGATGATTGCAAAGATAGCTGCGCGGTAAATCTACTCAAGCAAAACCGCAGTGAAAATTTGTGGAATTCAAATTCACCGGACAAATAAATTTAACCGCGGATAAACATAGATGCACACGGATTTTCAGAACGCGCCCAAGTTGGATTTGAATTATCCGTGTTTATCTGTGCCCATCTGTGGTTAAAAATCAAACCGTTCCCGGTGGCCACAGGCTTTGTCCAACGTCCGTGCGAAAATAACTGCCGACGACGCGGATTTTGCGGATGTTCGCGTAAGACTTCGCAATCGCCGCGTCCAGTTTCGGCGCGAGCGCAATCACGTCCGCGATGCGATGGCCGGTGGAAAATAATTTTCCGTCCGCACCGCGCGCGACTTCGTTCCACCACACGTCGCAATCGAATTTGCCGTCCACTTCCAGCGGCAACTGTGGCCCGCGCACTTGCGTGAACGGATAACCATAGCCCGCCAGCGTGAGTGAACAGCCGAAGTTTAATTTTTCGTTGAACGACAATTTCAATTTTTCATTCCGCGCAGTTCGCAGAATAATTTCCGCCGGATTTTTCAGCATCCGCAAAATCATCGGGCCGGACGTGACGCCGATGCGGATGTTGTATTCGATGACGTGCCAGTGTGGGACAGGCATCTTGCCTGTTTCAAATTTTTTTACAGAAGATAACGAAGACAACGAAGATTCTTTGTTTTCTTCGTTTGCTTCTGTTTTCGATTTCATGGCCACGCTGGAAGCCTGTCCTACTTTGATCGCCGTGACTTGAATCGGGCCGTGATAATTCACCTTCCGAAACCACGGCAACAGTGGATGCAATAATTCCCGCGCCAAACCGTATTTATCGTTCTCATCTCGTTCGACAATTCCGCCGAGCGGTGCGCCGGCGACGATGCCCAGGTTGCCGTTGAAGGCATATTTGTATTCCTGATTGGTGACGAGCGAATGAATCTCGCCGCCGCTGACGAGTGCAATGTGACCGGCCTCGGCGCGTCCAAGATATTCTTGCAAGAAAACGCCCTCGGCATAATTGACGTGCCGCAGCCACGCGCGCGTGTCGGCGACCGTCTCGCACAAAATCGTGTGGATCGGACTCGTCGGCGAGCAGAGCGGATTCTTGATGACGAACGGCTGCGGATTTTTTTCGAGAATCTTTTCCGCCTCGATGCGATTTGATGCGACGAATGATTTCGGGAACGGAATCTTGAACTTGGCGCACAGTTCGCGGGCAAAATCCCGTTCGCGCTCAATCCGCATTGCCTCGCCGGTCGGCGAAAAAATTCCGACGCCGGATTTTATCAAATCTTTCGCCCACGGCTGCATCGCCCAGTCAATGGACTGGGGGATGACGACATCAATTTTCCTTTCGCGAATGAGCGGAACCGGACTTGGAAATGCGTCGCGCGAAAAAGTTTCTCCGACGAGCGTTGGCGAAAAATGGCCGTAATTGCGCGTGAGATACGTCGAGACATCCGCGCCCGCGTCCGCCAGCGCCGTGCCGATGCTGTGCGCGAACGAGCCGACGCCGAGAATCATCGCGGCGGGCGATTTTTTTTGAACTCTGGTTTTTCGCGGCATGGAAATTTTTGCGTTCGTCTGTGTGGATTCAAGCAGATTCGCCTTGTTTGGCAACCGGATTGAGACCGGGCGGCGATGGTCAGAGTGGAAAATCGCGTTCTTCGGGCATGACAACCGCGCGGCGGGCGATTTTCGGCTCCGGCGAAATGTCCGTTTCCGGCTTCAATTCCGATTTTTCCACTTCAGTCTGCGCCATCGGTTCGGGCGCCTTAACTTCCTTCGGCCTGGAAATATCTTCGACGACGAGCGCGTCAGAAATTTGTTTTTCCGGCGTGGTGGTTTCCGGCGCAGTCAAGGCGGCGGAAACCGGCGTGCGATGGACGAGCGCGAACATGGAAATTTTTTCGGCGGCGATGCGTTCGGCTTCCTCGATGCGGGCAAATTCGCCGTAGATTTCGGCGAGCGCGGGCGCGTTGTTGAGCGGCAGTTCGCGGCCCGAACCGGCGCGCAGCGCGAGCAGGACGTGGTGGGCGTTGATGCTGTCGAGCGGTCGCGCCGGAACGTAGCCGGCCTCGGCGCCGCCGACTTCGGTGACGAGATGCGCGGCGGCGAGCGTGCGGAGAATCTGCTGCGTGAGCCGGCTGGGCACGCCGAGTTCCGTGGAAAGCTGGATGACGGACGCGGGGCGGAGTCCGTTTTGAAATCGCTGGCCGAGCAGCGTCATGATGCGGAGCGATACGAATTCGCGCCCGCGCTGGTTGACGTTGTCGGCGAGCTTGTCCTGCAAATATGCGGTGCGGTTTTGAAACGCATACGACACCTGCGCGCCGAACAGCAAAATCGCCCAGGAAAAATAAAGTCCCAGCATGAACACCAGCACGAGGCCGATCCGGCCATACATCTGCGAGTTCAAGACGGCGCGCGAAACGTAAAGAAAAGCGAAGACGTTGTTCAAGTGCCACAGGGTTCCCGCGACCACGCCGCCGGTGAACGCGGCGGAAAACCTCACCCTTGTATTCGGCACGATCTGGTAGATGAGCGTGAAGGCGAACCAAAGGACGATGAGCGGGAGCAGTTGGAAGACGAAATTTCCGAACACGGGCATCTGATGGAAATAATCCTTGGCCGTCTGAAAATACCCGCTGCCGGCGAGGCCGAACGCGGTGAGCAGCAGCAGCGGGCCGAGCGTGATGGCCGCCCAGTAAAGCACGACGCGCGTCAGCCAGTTGCGCCCGCGCGCGACGCCCCAGATGTCGTTGAATGTTTCCTCGATGCGGCTCAACATCATGATGGCGATGAAGACGAACACGAGCATCCCGGTCACGCCGAACTTGATTCCCTGGGTTTTTTGAACCAGATCGTGGATCCAGCTTGCGATTTCTTTTTGCGAGCTGGCCGTCGTGTCCGCCGGGGCGGCAATGCTGGCGGCATTGGTGTTTGTCAGCGAACCGGCGTTGGTGGAATTCAGAGTTGAATCAACAGTGTTCGTCAAATCGGCGACGGTGCTGGCGGGAGAATTTGAATTTACCACCGGCAAATTATTAGTGCGCGGACCCGGCGGGGCGATGCTGGCGATGGCCTGGTAAAATTTGTCCGCGTCCACGTTTTTCAGCAGGCTGGTGCTGATGCTGATGATGACGGCGAGCAGCGGGATGAGCGCGAGCATCGTCGTGTAGGCCAGCGCCGAGGCGCGGATGAGGCAGCGGTTGCGGACGAAATGGCGCGCGACAAGCGTCCAGAAATGCGCCGCGCGTTCGAGCCGGCCCTCGATCTGGAGCAGCTCTTCTTCCGCGCCGGTGTTGGTGCCGGCGACAATTTTTATGAGCCGGGAAAAGCGGTTGCTGGCCATGTTCCCGCCACGCTAACAAAGCCGCCGGGCAAGTCAACGCGCGCGAATCCGCTTTATTGCCGGACGAAAACCGGCACACTGGCGGGAGCGCATCCGTAGCTCAATTGGATAGAGCTTCTGACTTCGGATCAGATGGTTGCAGGTTCAAGTCCTGCCGGATGCACCAATAAAGCAGCGTCGTTGAATAACAATTCCGGTTTTATTTGTTTGCCCGCTTCGCTACATTCAGCGAATGACCGCGCCGTCAAAATCGCGTTGGAACCTGCTGCTCCGGCTTTTTGCCGGCCTCGGAGCGATTGCCATTGCGTGGCTGTTGGACAATCGCGTGGACGCCGCGCTGGTCGTTGCCGGCAAAACTGAACTGCACAACGTCGCGTGGTGGTGCTCCGAATCCGGCGAAGGCTGGGTCATCGGCGCGGCGGGAATTTTTTTCGCCGTTTTTTTCCTGCTCGCGAACCGCCAGCGCATCGCGGCGGACATTTTTTTCATCGCGCTCACCTCCGAGCTGACCGGGCTGGCGGCGACCATTTTGCGCGTGCTGTTTGGGCGCACCCGGCCCACCGCCGCGGTGCCGCAGGGATTTTACGGCGTCTGGCACGACGGACATTGGATCATCGGCAAGTATCAATTCAGTTCGTTTCCGTCCGGCCACGCGGCTTCGGCGGTGGGGCTGGCGGCGGCGGCGTGGCTGATTCATCGCGGCTGGGGCGCGGCGGCGGCGGTTTATGCGCTGGCGGTGATGTGGTCGCGCATCGCGCTGCAATGCCATCATCTGTCCGACGTGACGGCCTCGGTCGTTCTCGCCATTCCGCTGGCGGTGCTGCTGAAAAAAGTCCTCGCGCCTTCAATTAAATTTCAATTCGGAAATTTTTACCGCGCGTGGAAAAAGAAATAGCCCACTTTTAGGAATTTATGTCGGCAATGAGACGCTTCAAAAATCGTTCAAATTTCCAAGAATCAATTTGCCAAGCATCTTCCCGCATTGAACTTGAATACCCATCTTGTCTCCATTTTATTGTAAATACAATTTCCTCTGAAACAATAACCTTGCCTGACACGGTTACAAAATTGAGATGAGCACGAACTGGCCATGACCCGTCAGAATCAATAACAAGACCAGAATCATGCCAGTTAGAGATACAATGCTTCATGCTATCATTTATTGGCAGCGTCAGCACAACACTTCTTAATTCGTTTTCTGGAATTAGCATCGGCTCGAGAAGGTTTCGATGATTTACATCATCATGAAAGATTGACCCCATTGTCTTCGTCTTAAATTGTAGTAGAAGGCGTGCGTCTTTGAGCATAATTGGACGAGTTCCAGCGTTGCCTATTACAAGCTGGAGAGTGACACGGCTTGTTTCAACATTAAAACCAACGGGTGTGCATGAGATAGCATCCCTCTTGTAAAAAAATTGAAAGTAAATACTGATGCCTGATAATAGTAAGGCTACCACTGAAATTACTATGCTGACTGCATTCATTTTCTACTTTCTGACTTATATCACGTCCCAAACAAACGGTCGCCCGCGTCGCCGAGGCCGGGCAGGATGTAGCCGCGTTCGTTTAATTTCTTGTCCACCGCCGCCGTAAAAATCGGCACGCGCGGATGATATTTTCGGACGTTGCGGATGCCTTCGGGCGCGGCGACGAGATTTACGACGCGGATGTGTTTCGCGCCCTGCGCGCGCAGCAGGTCAATCGCGGCGACGGTGCTGCCGCCGGTCGCGAGCATCGGGTCAATCAGGATGACCTCGAAGCGTCCGAGATTTTGCGGCAGGCTCTGGTGATAAAACATCGCGCGCAGGGTCGTCTCCTCGCGTTTCAAGCCGATGAAGCCGACGCGCGCGTGCGGGATGAGTTGCAGAATGGCGTCCAACATTCCCAGCCCGGCGCGCAAAATGGGGACGAGGGCGACTTCGCGTTCAAGCTGGAAACCGGCGGCGGGCGCGAGCGGCGTCTGCACGGAAATTTTTTTTACGGCGAGCGAGCGCGTGGCCTCGTAGATCACCAGCGATGAAATTTCGCCGAGCAGACGGCGAAATTCCGGCGGTTGCGTCCGTTGGTCGCGCAGCCGCGCGAGGTTGTGCTGGACGAGCGGATGCGCGATGACCGTGAGGTTTTTCATTCAGTCCACCGGCATCTGCCAGAGGAAATACATGCAGCCCGCCTGCAATTTCGGAATGTCCAGCCCAAGGTCCAGCTTGATGTCGTGCGCCTGGCCGCTCTGCCCGAACATGGAGAGGAAATCGGAAATGTCGTAACGCTCGCGGTATTCAACCAGGTTTGCGTTTTTGATGTGAACGATTTGTTCGGTGCGGTTCACTGCGTCGTCGAAATCACCCAGTTCGTCCACGAGGCCGAGTTTGAGCGCCTGCGCGCCGGAAAGCACGCGGCCGTCGGCGAAATCCGTCCAGTTGTCGGCAAGCGAACGACCGTCCTTCTGGTTCAGGTTATGCGCATTGGCCCGGCCGTCGGCGACCACGCCTTTGAATTTGTCGTAGGTTTCAGTAATGAGCGACTGCACCATTTCGTTTTCCTCGGCGGGAATTTCATTCGTCTCGCGGAACGGGCTTAACATGTCCTTAAACTTTCCGCTTTTGAAGACGACGGGCGCGACGCCGACTTTGTCCATCAGTCCGCGATAATTAAAACCTTCCATGATCACGCCGATGCTGCCGGTCAGCGTCAGATCGTCCGCCACGATCCAGCGGCACGGCGAGGAAATATAATAACCGCCGGAAGCCGCCAGGCTGCCCATCGAACAAATCACCGGCTTGCCCTTTTTGCCGGGCTTGCCGTGATCGTCCGCGTCGTCCTTTTGGAACGCTTCAATGGCCTTGTAGATTTGATCCGAGGCCATGACTTCGCCGCCAGGAGAATCCACTTTCAAAATCACGGCCTTGACGGAATCGTCATCGGCGGCGCGGTCGAGCTGCGCCTTGACGACATCCACCATGTTGTTGCCGGCCGAATCCGGCGAGTGGCTGGTGATGATGCCGTCCACGTTGATGACGGCGATTTTATTGTGCGAATCGTTGTCCTCCAGAATACATTCATCCAGCTTCGGCCCGACCTGGCGTGCGCTGACCGTCTTGAAACCATGGTTGAAACTTAACGAACGCACCGCGAACTGGCCGAGGATGATCATTCCCGCCAAGCCCAGCAGCAATGCCAGAATGATGGACGTGATGATCCAGCCCCAGCTTCGTCGCGGTCTGGGCGCGGGCGGCGGGGCAATGAACGGCGGCGTTGCTGGCGGCGGCGGCCCGCCGATGGGTGCGGAAAAATTTGGATTATCCATAGGCGCTGAAACTAACCCAAAGCGGGCGGGGCGGCAAGCCGTGGAATTGCACAAATTGGCGGCGGCGCGAATCTCAATTTTTTCGGGCACAACTGGCCTTGCGAGAGATGGAGGACGTGTTCAAAAATCCCAAGGCGAAATGCCCGTTCGCGACGCAGCGCGAGATGGTGAAAAAACTCTGGGGCACGGACGCCGACCCCCTGGCGCACAAGGGCGATTGGGAAAAACGGCTGTCGAAAGTCAGCAAGCAATTGCAGTTCCGGCACTAATTTCTCCGTGAAAGAACAGGTGCGTTTAATTCGCCGGATTCAAAATTTATTTTACGCGGGCGGATCGTTGCAGAGCAGGGCTTCAAAACCGGCCTGTTCAAAATGAATGTCGTAGGCCAGCGCGCGTTTGACGCCGTGTTCGCGCATCAGATGAAATGAGATGCAGTCGGTGAGCGACCATTCCTTGTCCGGCCGGTCGCGGTGAAGTTGAAGGCCGGCGGCAAAGAGTCCGGGCGATGCGTGGATGAATGTGTAGCTCGGATTTTTTAGGACAAGCTCAACGATTGTAGCCGTCCTGTGCCGGTCGGCGCGTCGTGAAAGATTGTTGACGGTTTCGCAAAGGATGTATTCGGTGACGAGAAGCGGTTCGGCAAGATTGTGTGTCCATGCCGCCGCGCGGCGATGCAGCGAATCCGTCGGTTGCGCGAGCGCGAGCAGGAATCCGCTGTCAATGAGTATCATGGCCGCTTGGGCAAACCGTAGAGGTAATGGTCGTGCTGTGCCGCGCCGTCCGCCGGCCAGTCGGGATTGTCAGGCAATGCTTCGAGCGCCCGGAGCAGTTTCATGAGCGGACGGTCTTCAACGGAATCCGTCGAAGAAATTTTTCCCGGTTCAACAGATTTTTTCCCGTTTGACGACGGCACGGTTTTTTTCACGGGTTCAACGTGCAATTCCAAGGCGCAGTCCACCGGCAGATTCACCGGCTCGTCGGGAATCAGAACTTTGCCGTCGAAATGCGCCGTCAGCGTTATCATACCTTGTGAAAGTAGTTCTTTTGGCTGGCAAACGCAAAGGAGAAAAATCCGTCGAAAGTCAGCAAGCAGTTGCAATTCCGGCATTGACACGCATGACGGCAAGCGTTATAGTTTGCCGGAAATGATACGCAGCTTCGCTTGCCGTGAAACTGAAAAATTGTTCAACGACGAATCGTCGCGGCGGTTGCCGCAGCAGATTCAGCGGGTTGCGCGGCGGAAATTGCTCGTGTTGCATCAGGCGCGGTGGCTGGATGATTTGCGCGTGCCGTATGGCAATCATCTGGAAGCCTTGAAGGATGACCGCAAGGGCTGGCATAGCATCCGCGTGAACGACCAGTGGCGGATTTGTTTCCACTGGCACGGCGAAGACGCGCTGGACGTGGAAATTGTGGACTACCATTGAAATTATGAAAACAAACAAACTGGCCCCGATTCATCCGGGCGAAATTTTGCGCGAGGAATTCATGAAACCGCGCGAGCTGTCGCAGAACGCTTTGGCGCGCGCGCTGAATGTTCCGCCGCGCCGCATCAATGAAATCGTTTTGGAAAAGCGCGGCATCACGGCGGACACGGCGTTGCGGCTGGCGCGCTATTTTGGCACGACGGCGGAAATGTGGACGGGCTTGCAGGCGGATTACGATTTGCGGCTGGTGCGCTACGAAAAGCAAAAACAAATCGAGCGCGACGTTGAGCCGATGATTTTGCAACCGGCGCTGGCGTGAAGTTTTAGTTCCGGCATTGAAATTGCAAAATCAACTTATAGCGAAGCGGGAGAAAATAATTATGGCAAAAACTGAAACTTATCAACAGGTTGCTCTAAAATTGGAACTGTCACTTACTGTTAGAGCAAAATACAACACGGTGGAACTGGCAGAAATACTCAAGCGCGGCATTCGCTGCGCGTTTCCAAATAATGACAAAGAAGTTTTGTCTGCTCAATTCAAGGAGCAAAACGCTATTCTTAATGAGGGTGAATGGAATAAGCTGTATTGACCTTTGCCAATAGGGATAATTCCTTTACAATCAACTGAAACTTAATTTGCCTATGGCCAAAGTTCCAAATCGCTACGAGCTTCAAGACCCGGTTTTGAAAGCTCTTAATCAATTGGGTGGTTCAGGCACGAACGAAGAAATCTACGAAAAGGTAATTGAAATACTCAAATTGCCTTCCGAAATAGTTGACCTGCCCCACGGAAAAGGTGAAGCCGGACGAACTGCGCTTGATTACGAAATGGCTTGGGCTAGAACTTACCTGAAAAACGCGGGCAAGATCACAACTCAAACTCGTGGCGTGTGGACATTGCTAACCAATTCGGATATTGAAATTCTGCCGAAAAAAGAAGCCGCTAAAAAACAATCGAATGAAGTTCCTGTGGATGAGGAGGCATGGAAGGACGATTTACACCGCGTGTTGACCAAAGTTTTGACTCCATTAGGTTTTGAGCGTCTGATTCAACGCATGCTGCGCGAGTCGGGATTTGTCCAAGTTGAGGTGACTGGAAAAAGCGGTGATGGTGGCATTGATGGACGAGGGATCGTGCGACTTAATGGCTTTTTGACTTTCAATGTATTTTTTCAGTGCAAGCGTTACGCTGGCGCAGTTGGTGTTGATAAGATTCGTGATTTTCGAGGAGCAACGGAAGGCCGAGCAGACAAGGGATTATTTATTACTACTGGCTACTTCACGCGCGAAGCCGAAAAAGAAGCCACGCGCGATGGTGCTAGGCCAATTGAATTAGTTGATGGCGAACATCTCGCTGAAAAACTACGCGAGCTGCGTTTGGGTTTGAAGGTTGAGAATATCGAACGTATTTCCGTGGACGAGGAATGGTTCAAAGCTATTTCCGAAACATAATTTAGCGCCATCGGCGCGACATCTTTATAGAACCCAGACAAAAAAGATTATCAAGCTCCGCTAGGAGCGGCATCTTCGGCACATGGCAAATACCTACACGCAAATTTACATCGATGTTGTGTTCGCCGTCGAAGGCCGACAAAGCCTCATTGCGCCAGAGCATAACGACGAACTGCAAAAATACATCACCGGCATTGTTTCTGGACAGAAACAAAAGCTGATTGCCATCAACAATATGACTGATCACCTGCACTTGCTCGTCGGCATCAAGCCGGACATGGCGCTTTCAGATTTGGTGCGCGACGTGAAAGCCGGCTCGTCGAAATTCATCAATGAGCAGCATTGGGTGATGGGAAGATTTTCATGGCAGGAAGGTTTTGGCGCGTTTTCGTATTCGCGCTCCCAGCTTGGCGCGGTGATTCGTTACATTGAGAATCAGCAAAAACACCATGCGAAGAAATCGTTCCGCGAGGAATACGTTGCACTGCTGGAGAAATTCGGTGTGGAATATGACCCGCAGTATATTTTCAAAACCAGCTAGGAATGATTTCTCGAATATGCCGCCCTGACGGGGCTTGAAATTCTAATATGGCCGTTTCTACAAAGATGTCGCGCCGATGGCGCTAAACAAAAATGAATCATGCCGGCTTCTGCATTTTCCTTGATACGATTTGCCAAGGGCGAATTCCAGCATGGCACGACGAGGCTGGTTTGCCAGTTGTCTATCCGACTCTCGAAGCCGCCCAGCGTGAGATTGACGACGATATTTTGGAGCATCTGCGTCAGTTTCTTAAAGGTAAACATGACTCTAATGGTGCGATGGCGGTTGAAGATTATATTTTGTCCGTGGACGTTTTACCGGATGGTTCGATTCTTGATGAAGATGGAAATGTTTTTGGAAAAAAAGAGGTCTGACGTTTTCACCAAGGCGAAGCGTTCGGAAGTGATGTCGCGCATCCGCTCGCGCGGGAACAAGGACACGGAAGTTGCGCTGGCAAAATTGTTTCGCCGGAACAAAATCACCGGCTGGCGGAAACAAATAGAAGTCAGAATTCAGAAGTCAGATGTCAGAATTTTCAAAGTCAGACCTGATTTCATTTTTTCAAAACTCAAGTTGGCAATCTTCGTTGACGGTTGTTTCTGGCATGGTTGTCCAAAGCACGGAACTCAACCGAAAGGCAATCGCGCTTTCTGGAAAAATAAATTCGTCCGCAACAAGGCGCGCGATGTTTTGGTGACGCGGACGTTGCGGTCGGCCAAATGGCGCGTTCTTCGGATTTGGGAGCACGATTTGCATCGAGCCACCAAGAAGCCGGAAAACGAGGCGCGTCTGGTTCGCCGGATTCAACGGTTTTTGGATTAAAGCCCTGAGATTAAAGCCCTGATTGAAAATTTTTCAAAAAACTCCCGCTTGTTTTTCATTTTCAACGGAGTTACTTTCAAAATATGCGAGCAACGGCAATCATTGAAGGCAAAGTGATTCAATTCAGCCTGTCTCCGGCACTGGCGCGCGCGCACCGTGAAAATCGCGGCAAGACAATGAGCGCGCCGGAAGCGATGGCTTTTGTCGAGAAGCGGCGGCGCTTGCGCGCTTTGCGCCGGGCCAAACCTTACCTTGAGAGTCGTCCTTGACACTTGTATCCTGAAGCTGGCGACGTTTTCTTCCGATGACAACGCGGTGGCTTTGATTTTTGAACTTGCGCGGACAGGATTGGTCGAGATGTGGGTCAGTCCGGCGATGTTCGATGAATACGATGACGTTTTGCAGGAGCGCCCGGACTTGCTGGCGGAAATCACGGAGGTCTGCCGTTTTTGTCATCCGTTGACGGAGTTGAATGTCATCCGTCACGAGCCGGACAATCGCTTTCTTGAATGCGCGTTGTCGGCGGAAGTGGATTTTCTTGTGACGGTGAACACTGCGCGCGGTCATTTTGACCGCAAAAGTTATGAAGATGTGCGGGTGGTCACGCCGGGAGAATTTCTGAAATTGAAGGAAATCCGGACTTTGCTGAATAAAATTGCCGGTGATTGACCGTTGGAAACGGAATCTGGAGAGTCCTAAAATTCTTTCAAAAAGCGCTTGCGTTCTATTTTGCGTCTGATAGTTTACGCATTCCTCGTCGCCCGTAAGGTCGTCAGGACAGCATGTTTGCGGACCGATAACTGGTTTCCCACAGAAACAGGATTGATGGCTCGCCGACTTCGAAGTTGCTGATAAAAAACTTTTGCATTTATGCCAGTTAAACATTTTAGACCGCTAACGCCGTCCACGCGATACATCACGATCGCGGACTTTAGCGACATCACGAAGACGACGCCGGAGAAGTCGCTGGTCGTCACGCGGAAAAAATCCGGCGGACGCAACCATTACGGTCGCGTGACTGCGCGCGGCATCGGCGGCGGGCACAAGCAGAAAATCCGCCTCGTGGATTTCAAGCGCAACAAGCACGGCGTGGAAGCGACGGTCGCGGCAATTGAATACGACCCGATGCGTTCGGCGCGTCTGGCGTTGCTGGATTATTCGGACGGCGAGAAGCGTTACATCATCGCGCCGGTCGGCATCGCCGTCGGCAAGAAAATTTCCAGCGGGCCGACAGCGCCGCCGGAAATCGGCAACGCGCTTCCGCTCAAGGCGATTCCGGTCAGCACGGCGATTCACAATTTGGAGATCACTCCCGGTCGCGGCGGACAGATGGTCCGTTCGGCGGGCGGCTCGGCGACGTTGATGTCGCGCGACGACGGTTACGCGCAAATCCGTTTGCCTTCGGGTGAAATCCGCAAGATCAACGAGGAGTGTTACGCGACGATTGGGCAGGTCGGCAACACGGAACACGAAAATATTATTTTAGGCAAAGCGGGTCGCACGCGGCATCGCGGTCATCGCGGCATCACGCGCGGTGTGGCGCGGAATCCGGTTGACCATCCGAACGGCGGCGGCCAGGGCAAATCCAAGGGCGGCGGCGGCTGGCAGGCGTTGGTGTCGCCGTGGGGCTTTGTCGCGAAGGGCGGCAAGACGCGCGCGAAATACAAAACCTCAAACCGTTTCATCGTTGTCCAACGCAACGGTCTGCCGATGAAAAATAAATAATTTATGGGACGTTCGATAAAAAAAGGTCCGTTCGTAGATTTCAGCCTGCTGGACAAAATCCAGAAGGCGAAGGCGACGAACCAGAAGACGCCGATCAAGACGTGGTCGCGCCGCTCGACGATCACGCCGGAGTTTGTCGGCCTGACGTTCACCGTGCACAACGGAAAAATTTTCAACCCGGTGTTCGTGACGGAAAACATGGTGGGCCACAAGCTCGGCGAATTTTCGCTGACGCGCACATTCAAGAAACACGGCGCGCACACGGCCAAGGCGGAGGCCAAATAGAAGTAGCGCAGGCGTCCCGCCTGCGAAATGCGAAATGAAAACGAATATAAAATTTGAAGCAGAAGCAGCCGGGACGGCTGCGCTACGTTGATATGGAAGCTTTTGCAATAATGAAAAACGTGCCGATGTCCGCGCAGAAAATGCGCGAGGTCGTGCGGCAGGTGCAGGGACTCGGCGCGCTCGAAGCGATGGCGGTGCTACAATTCGTGCCGCGCAAGGGCGCACGGCTTGTTGCGAAGACTTTGAAGTCGGCCATCGCCAACGCGGAGAACAACAACAAGCTCAAGCCGGAATCGTTGCGCGTGAAGGAAGCGGTTGCCGGAACTGCGACGACGTTGAAACGTTTTCAACCGAAGGCGCGCGGCTCGGCAGGGCCGATTTTGAAACGCCGTTGCCATATCAAGATCACCGTTTCCGACGAATAAATAAT